>ERZ857757.1078-NODE-1078-length-23241-cov-7.529716_pt1 | contig 23241 bp, 16 predicted proteins | sample MGYA00519764_ERZ857757 | MGnify/ENA primary metagenome ERZ857757 (study PRJEB31778, sample SAMEA3449359) | human gut metagenome | biome: human gut; feature: human-associated habitat; material: faeces | place: United Kingdom | collected 2010/2012 ... | reverse complement strand
TTATTAAAATCGGGCTTCGCCCGAAAAGTCTTATAGACTTTTGCAACAATCTGGGCGGCACAGATATTCTGTGCCGCCTACTGTTTTTACGCAAAGAGTGAGGAGCAGTCCCGGCGGGGATGCCTTTTTGCAAAAGGGAAATTTGTTTTTTCAGAGCGGTCCTGCATGTTTTCGAGTTTTATCAAAAAAGCGGCGCGCGGCGGTCTAGGTATTCAGACTGCCGCGCGCAAAAAATTTAAATTCTTTTGCCAGGCTTTTCTTTTAAGAAAAGCTGCGTTTCCCTGCATCGGCGGTACGCCGACACGGTAAAAAACGAATTGTAATATTAAGGCCTTTGATTCCTGCAAAACAGGGAAAGAGTCAAAATCAAGTTCTTTTGCTTACTTTTCTCCGAAAGAAAAGTAAGTTATTTTGTAATTTTGTCTTTGCCGCCCATGTACGGACGAAGCGCTTCCGGAATCAGAATGCTGCCATCCGGACGGTAATTGTTTTCAAGGAAAGCAATCAAACCGCGCGGCGTAGCAAGAACCGTGTTGTTGAGCGTCGCAACAAGATAAGTGCCCTTGTCACCCTTGGCACGGATCGAAAGACGGCGTGCTTGGGCATCGCCGAGGGTCGAGCAGGAACCAACTTCAAAATACTTTTGCTGACGCGGACTCCATGCTTCTACATCACAGCTCTTGACCTTCAAATCGGCAAGATCACCGCTGCAGCATTCAAGCGTGCGTACCGGAATATCCAGACTGCGGAAAAATTCAACCGTGTAGCTCCACATCTTGTTGTACCAGTCCATGGCTTCTTCCGGCTTGCAGAGAACCACCATTTCCTGCTTTTCAAACTGGTGAACACGGTAAAGACCGCGTTCCTCCAAACCGTGCGAACCGACTTCCTTGCGGAAACACGGCGAATAGGACGTGAGCGTGAGCGGCAGCTCGTTTTCCTTGATGATCTGCCCCTTGAAACGGCCAATCATCGAGTGCTCGCTCGTTCCGATAAGGAATAAATCCTCACCCTCAATTTTGTACATCATCGCGTCCATTTCCGCAAACGACATAACACCCGTGACAACGTCACTGCGAATCATGAACGGCGGTACACAGTACGTAAAGCCCTTGTCAATCATGAAATCGCGCGCATAGCTTAACATGGCCGAATGCAGTCTTGCAATGTCGCCGCACAGATAATAGAATCCGTTTCCGCTGGTTCTTCCGGCCGACTCCTTGTCTAAACCCGAGAACATCTCGCAGATGTCGGCATGATACGGAATTTCGTAATCCGGCACAACCGGCTCACCGAACTTTTCGTTTTCGACATTTTCACTGTCATCCTTGCCGACCGGCACGGACGCATCAATGATATTCGGAATCACCATCATCTTGGCGCGAAGTTCACTGCCAAGCTCTTCTTCTTCTTTTTCGAGCACTTCAAGACGTGCATTGATCTCCTTTACACGCGCTTTCTTTTCGTTCGCTTCGTCAATCTTCTTGTCTTTCATAAGACCGCCGATGAGGGAGCTGGTGGAATTGCGCTCAGCACGTAAATCATCGCCTTCCCCTTTGAGCGCACGAACCTTGGCGTCAATGGCAATGCATTCGTCCACAAGCGGCAGCTTTTCGTCCTGGAATTTCTTCTTGATATTTTCTTTGACAATGTCGGGATTTTCTCTGACAAATCGAATGTCTAACATGGTTGTGTTCCTTTCAGAAATCGAAATCTATATTACTCTTTATTTTACCACGGTTTTCCGGAAAATACAAGAGGTATGCGAGAAATTTGGTGAATTTTGTCGGGCTTATTGGCTTTCCTTGGAAATTTGGCCGCATAGTTTTCCCAATATTCCCTCCGGTTCGGCCGAAAAGCATCTTTTTTCCCCCGAAAAAGGGTCATGAAACGCTATGCTTTTGGCAAACAGGCATAACTCCGGCGCTTTTACGGGGCAACCGTAGCGTGTGTCACCCAAAAGCGGCATCCGGCGCGAAGCAAATTGTACCCGTATCTGGTGCGTCCGGCCGGTGCGCAATCGTATGCGTACCAACGAAACAGACGTACCTGTGCCATCGCCTGCATAAATGACCGTGCCTTGCGTTTCATAATCGAGAATCGCTTCTTTCACGCCGGCGCGCTTTCGCGATACTACATAACTCTTGTTCTTGCGCGCATCGTGATATAAAAGATCACGCATTTCGCCGCTTGGCGGCTCCGGCGTTCCTGTGACGACGGCAAGATAACGCTTTTCAAGGGCATTTTGCGAAACAAGAAGCGAAAAAGCGGCCGCCGCGCGCTTGTTTTTGGCATAGACCATAACGCCGGCAGTTTCGCGGTCAAGCCGGTGTACCGGAAAAATTTCCGAATGCAGGCATTCCGCAAGAGCCGTTACCATATCCGGTGTGTTCCCGGTTGCCTCAGAGGTGCTTTGAGACAGATAACCGCGCGGTTTTACGGTTATGACGTAGTTTTTATTGTTTTCAAGAATCGCGATTCCGTTAAAATTTTCCATTTTCTGTTCTCTGCATTCTGTTTTGGGTTCTGTCAGTTGGTTTATCCGGCTGTCAGCGAACCGATCCGGCGGCAAAACTCGCTTTCGGTTATCTTGTGGACTCCGTCGATAATAGTGATATCCATTTCCCGCGCCCGGTCGGTAAAACGGGCCAGCGATGAAAAGTTTTTCTGCAAATCCGTCGCAATGAGAGCTTTTCGGGCAAATTTCGTTCCGAAATGCTCGGCTACGGCCGCAAGTTTGTAGAGTTCGTTTTCATCTGTCGAACCGTTTTTGCAGGATAAGAATATCGGTATCATGCCGCGTACCAAAAGAACGTCGATCTCGTTTTCCGTGTCCGGGAAAGAGGGGGTCGATGCGTGAATTTTTCCGTCCCAGTCGAGAACCACACCGGTGCGCGCGTCGTTGTATATCAAGCGTCCGCTCTTGGTCTTTGCATTTTTGGCGGCAAGGTAGGTAACAAGCTCCAATACCGTTCCGGCTTTGAGCAAACAGGCGCGTATCTGCATGCTTTTGTAGCGGAAAGAAAGCGTTTTTTCGTCCTTTCGCAGGTCTTTTATCAATCCGGGCGCGGCAAGTGCTTTCAGATGCGGCAGCAAAAGTGCGGCAAGCTTCGTTTTGCCGCTTTCGCGCAAGCGGTCATAGGAAACGACCACTTCGTCCGGTACAGCTTTCGGGTCGCGTATCCGGGCGTCGCATAGTCCCTCCCATTCTCCCATCATTGCGCCTTTGCGATTCCAGTCCCGGCAGTCGGCGCGGCACAGATCCCAGAGTTTTAAGACATCCGCGCCAAAGTCGTTTTGGGAGAAATCCCAGCGGAAAGTGCCGTTTTTCTTTTGTTCGGCGTAGACAATCGCGCCGCCGTGAAGAGCGATGACTTCATCGCAGGTCAATTCCGTACGCCGGGTAAGCGCCGGATACAGCGGTTTTTCAAAGCTTGCTAACCGCTCGGAACGAACGCTGAAATGCGAAAGTTCCACGTTTAGACCGTTTGCACGGCATTTTTCATAGGCCACTCCTGCCGCGGCCAAAATATAGTCGTCACCGCCGGATACGTCGAAAATGACGTCTTTGTCGGAGGCCGCAATGCGGCAGAGAAGTTCCGCAACAGATGCCATATCGTATTTGTGCACCGGAACGATTTCAATGCGGGCTTCCGCGCGGAAACGCGCTAACACGTTCCGGTAAACGGCTAAATGTTCCTCCATATGTCTGCGGTTGGCGCCGATAAATACAATGCGGTCGGCGGCAAACGTCAGCGCACCTGACAGATTTTGTAACGGCGAACGGTCAAAAAGCTCGACAACGGTCATGCGGATACCTCCTTGGCGGCAGGGTCTAAAACATGGTTAGCTGGTTGGTTTCGCTTAATTCATCCAAAACGCCGTTTTTGCGCAGAATCTCAATAACGGCCTTGGAGACCTGGGCGCGTGTGCGCAAATCCTCTACCGATAAGATCTCTGCGCCCTGGCAGGCATTGTATAAGCTTTCTGCGGCGGCTTCCCCTAATCCGCCCATAGAGGAAAACGGGCAGCGGATGCCTTTTTCACCCTCCGGCAGAAAATGGAAACTGTGCGATTTTTTGATATCGGGGCGGAGAAATTCAAAACCGCGTGCGCAAGCCTCGTTGCAAAGCTGTAAGGTAGCGATCATGTCGGTTTCCTTTTGAGACGCGTCTTTGCCTTTGGCTTCGATTTCACGCAAGGTCTTTTTGATGTTTTCCTTGCCTTTTGTGACGATATCCGCGTCAAAACCGCCGGGGGCAACCGATAAAAAGGCGGCGTAGAACACCTGCGGCATATGAACCTTGAACCAGCCTAAGCGCAATGCCGACATATCGTAGGCAACGGCATGTGCCTTCGGAAACATGTATTTGATTTTGAAACAGCTGTCGATGTACCAGTCCGGCACGTCGTGACGCTTCATCTCCTCTACCATTTCAGGGGTGAGTTTGGATTTTGCCTTGCCTTTGCGCGTGATTTCCATGATGTTGAACGAAAGAGACGGGTCAAGTCCCTTGTGAATCAAATAGGTCATGATCGAGTCACGTGTACCGATAACCTCGGAAATGGTGCAGGTTCCGTTATGGATCAACTCTTGGGCGTTGCCCAGCCACACGTCCGTGCCGTGTGAAAGACCCGAGATCTGCAAAAGGTCGGTAAAGTTCTTGGGCTTGGATTCCACGATCATCTGACGCACGAATTTGGTACCGAATTCGGGAAGTCCGAAGGTAGCGACTTCACTGTCGATGTCCTCCGGTTCGACGCCGATGGATTTGGTGGAAATGAAAAGCTCCATGACATCGGGGTCGTTCATGGGCAGGTCGAGTACGCTTAGGCCCGAAAACTTTTCCATCATTTTATATTTGGTCGGCACATCATGGCCGAGTAAGTCAAGCTTCAAAATCGTATCGTGCAAAAATTTGAAAGCAAAGTGCGTGGTGACAATGTCGCTTTTGGGGTCGTCGGCCGGGTGTTGAACCGGCGTGAAATCGTAGACGTCGTATTCCTTGGGGATAACCACGATGCCGCCCGGATGCTGGCCGGTGCTCTTTTTGACGCCGGTACAGCCGTTGGCAAGCCGCTGTTCTTCGGCTTTATTGACGGAAAGATTCCGTTCTTCCAAATAACGTTTGACATAGCCGTAGGCGTTTTTATCAGCAAGAGTTCCCAGAGTTCCGGCCCGGAACACGTTTTCCGCACCGAAAAGAACTTCGGTGTATTTATGCACCTTACCTTGCACGTCGCCTGAAAAGTTAAGGTCGATATCCGGCGATTTGTCTCCCTTGAAGCCCAAGAACGTCTCAAACGGAATATCGTGCCCGTCGCCAATCATGGTTTCGCCGCATTCCGGGCAGTTTTTCGGCGGCAGGTCAAACCCTGAGCCGACCGAACCGTCGGTGATGAATTCACTGTGTTTGCATTTGGGACAGCGATAGTGGGGCACCAGGGGATTGACTTCGGTGATACCGGCCATGGTCGCGACAAACGACGAACCGACCGAACCGCGCGAACCGACAAGGTAGCCGTTTTTTTCACTGTACTTGATCAGGCGGCGCGCGATGACGTATAAAACGGCAAAGCCGTGTTCGATGATCGGCTTCAATTCGCGTTCCAGACGGTTTTCCACGATTTCCGGCAACGGGTCTCCGTACAGCTCCTTGGCAAGCTCATAACAGCTGTTTGTCAGCTCTTCTTCTGCACCGTCCATGTGCGGAGGGAAAGAGCCGGGCGGAATCGGACGGATCTTTTCGATCTGGTCGGCGATGAGGTTGGTGTTGGTCACAACAACTTCATAGGCTTTTTCCGGATCAAGATAATCGAATTCGGCAAGCATTTCTTCCGTCGTGCGCATATAGAGCGGAATGTCGCGGTCAGCGTCCTTGAATTTCTGACCGGCAAGAAGAATCTTCCGGTAAATGCCGTCGCATTTTTCGTTGAAATGCACGTCGCCGGTTGCAACGACCGGAATACCAAGTTCATCGCCGAGTTTGATGATGGTTTTGTTGATTTCAATGAGCCGTTCATTTCCGGCTACAACGCCGGTATCGATCATAAACCGGTTGTTGCCGAGCGGCTGGATTTCGAGATAGTCGTAGAATTTTGCCATTTCGCAAAGCTCATTCCATGGTTTTCCCGTAAGCACAGCCTGATACAGTTCTCCGGCTTCGCAGGCGGAACCGATGATAAGCCCCTCGCGGTGCGCATTAAGAACGGTTTTGGGAATGCGCGGTACGCGGTGGAAATAATTGAGATACGAATAAGAAACGAGTTTGTATAGGTTTTTTAATCCTGTTTTGTTCTTGACTAAGATGATCTGGTGGTAGCTTTTCAATTTTTTCGGGTCGCAGCGGCCGCTCATGGAATTGACTAAGCCTGCCAGATCGTGAATTCCCTCGCCGATCAGCTTTTCGCAGAGCTTGGCGAAGATGAGTGCCAGCATGTGCGCGTCCTCAAACGCACGGTGATGATTGAAATCGCCGAGTCCGAAATAGTCGGCTACGGCGTCAAGCGTGTGCTTTTTCAGATCATCGTTGCAATAGCGTGAGAGGGCTACTGTGTCGATAAAGGTCGGCTGAAAGGCAAGGCCGCAGGTTTCGGCGGCATGCCGGATAAAGCCGATATCGAAAGAGGCGTTGTGCGCCACAAAAACCGATTCTCCTGCGAATTCCAGAAATTTCGGCAAAACCTCGCTGATGTCCGGCGCGTCGGCAACCATTTCGTCGGTGATGCCGGTCAACTCCGAAATTTTGGCGCTGATGGACATGTGCGGATTGACAAAGCTCTCAAAGGTATCAAGTATCTCGCCGCCGCGATACAAGACCGCACCGATTTCGGTGATGGCGCAGTCTTTGACCGAAAGACCGGTCGTTTCAATATCGAACACGCAGAATGTGTCCTTGTCGATTTCCGCCGCACCCGAACCGAAAACAGCGGTGGCGGTATCGTCTACGAAATACGATTCAATTCCGTAAATAATTTTGAAATCCGCGCCGACGCGTTCCGCTTCGGTCATGATTTCGGGATAAGCCTGCAAATTTCCGTGGTCGGTGACGGCGACGGCCGTATGTCCGAACCGGGAGACCGTTTCGACTACCGCTTCGGGAGAGAAAGTGGAATCCATCGTAGAAAGCGTGGTGTGCAGGTGCAGTTCAACGCGCTTTTTCTCGGCGCTGTCGGTCTTTTTCTGGCGCTTGATCAGCGCGATGGCATTCGGGCGGATGACCGGGATGTTTTCAAACTTGTCCATTTGCATGCTGCCGCGAATCATGACGGCTGCGCCGTCTTTGATACAGGAATAGTCCTCGTCGCGTTCGGCGTCGTAGATCCATTTGACCACGGCGGATGAATCGTTATCGGTCACGTAAAACGAAACGATGTAGCGATCCTCTTTGCGCGTCAGTTTCTTTTGGAACGAAAAGACCACGCCGCAGACCGTGAAGTTCTCGCTGTCAAGCGTAAGCGCACGGAGCGGCGTTACGTCAAGACTTTTGATTCGCCCGTGAATATCCTTGATGTCTGAAATATCAAAACACATCTCGCCAACCGTGATTTGGGCGTGAGTCGAATCGATTTCGGGCTTTACTTCTCCAGTCGCGACCGAATTGGAGAGAGCGGCGGCTTTTTCCAAATTTTCCGCGTCGATTTCTTCTTGGGAACGCGGCGCAATATACGGCATGGGCGGGGGAATGAAGTCCTCGTAATTTAACTTGGTTACGCCGCAGAAATCGATCTTCAACCGCTTTCCGAACATGCGCGCCACAACATCGGCAATCAGCTTGTCGCATTCGGTGTATAAAAGCAGTTCTTTTCCGCCGTTTTTGAGCGAGATATGTAAGGTGTCGTCCTCGCCGACTGTGATGTCTGCGCCTTCCAGCGCGGTTTCCGCGCCGTTGAAAAAGCCGAGTCCGCGGGCGGTCAGTTTGGCAAGCTCATAAAAGACCGCGTCCATGTGCTTTAATTCAAATTCCGTTCCGACATAGGTCGGATGCAAGCTCATGTAGTTTAAGTCATAGGCCTCTTTGATGGACTGCTCGATGCTTTCAAATTGATAGGGCGGTATGTAAGCGTCAAAATCTGCATAAACGCTGATGAGGCGGTGTTCCACGTCTACCTTGGGGGTAAAGGCGGTAATATGGTCGAGTATTTTGCGCTCGGCGTCGGTCGGAGCGTATTTCTTGAATTTTTCGTAAAAGGTCATTGCCATTTTGTCGATACGGCTCCTTTGCGTGATGTGTCTGCCATGTTATTTCGCGGATTGCTGTTCGTTGTGCAGTTTTTCGGCTTCTTCGAGTAAAGTTTCGTAAATTTTGTCCGCATCGATCGGGCGCACGATCTCGCCTTTTTTGAAAAGCAAGGCGTTTCCGTTTCCGCCGGCTACGCCGATGTCGGCTTCACGTGCTTCTCCGGGTCCGTTGACCGCGCAGCCCATGACTGCGACCGTCATGTTCCACGGCTTGTCTTTCAAGGCATCTTCCAGACGTTTGGCCGCGTCGAACACGCCGATGTTACAGCGTGAGCAGGTGGGGCAGGACACGATCCGCACACCGTTTCGCAAGCCCAAGGCAAACAAGATGTCCTTGGCCGCCGCCACTTCCTTGGTCACGTCGTCCGAGAGGGAAACGCGTATGGTGTCGCCGATTCCGTCGGCAAGCAGCGAGCCGAGACCAATGCTGGATTTGATAAGTCCCATACGCTCGGTTCCGGCTTCGGTAACGCCTAAGTGCATGGGATAATCGGTGCGTGCGGCAAACAGCCGGTTTGCGGCAATTGTGGTGCGCACGTCGCTGGATTTTATGGAAACGACGATATCATGAAAATCGAATTCTTCCAAAAGCCCGACATGGTAAAGAGCGCTTTCGCAGAGCGCTTCGGGTGTCGGAGAACCGTATTTGGCGAGAATATGCTTTTCGAGCGAACCGCCATTGACGCCGATGCGAATAGGAATGTTTCGCTTTTTGCAGGCTGCGACTACTTGCCGCACGCGTTCTTTATCGCCGATATTGCCGGGATTGATGCGGATCTTGTCGATTCCGTATTCGGCGGCTAAAAGGGCAAGACGGTAATTGAAATGGATGTCTGCAACAAGCGGTATATGGGTGTGTTCTTTGAGATAGGGAATACTGGCCGCGCAGGCTTCGTCCGGCACGGAAAAGCGCACGATCTCACAGCCGGCTTTTTCCAATTCCAGAATCTGGGCGAGCGTGGCTTCACGGTCGCTTGTTTTGGTAAACGTCATGGATTGGATCGCAACCGGGGCGGTGCCGCCGACGGTGACATTTCCGATTTTTACGGTGCGTGCTTTTCTGCGGTTTTCAACTTCCGAATGACTCAAAACAGTTCCTCTTTTCTTTTTTTCTGAATAAAAACTTATATATTTCCGATAAAGCAGATTGTCTGATACGGCATAATTAACCGCCCGGCTTGGGCTTTGGTGTCAAACAGTTCCTCAAATTCCGCGATATAGGGGGCGAAATTCTCATCTTTTCCGGTTAAGGCAAAGGAAGAAGAAAGAATTCTCTGTAAAAACGTCTGCTTGTCATAGAAAAGGCGGTTGTCGAACAGCCTTTTTTCCGGAGGGGCGGCAAAGAAATCTGAGAATGTCTCGTTTTCAAAATCCTTACCGCCGGAAAAGCCCTTGAAACGCGCACAATATTTGCGGTGCAGAGCGGCTATCCGTGCGGTCAGTTCTTCTTTCGGCCGCAAAACGTTCCAGACCAGAACGACCGCCCCGTCTTTTTCCTGTATACGCCGGCATTCGTCCCGAAAAGCTGCCCGGTCAAACCAATGAAAGGCCTCGGCGGCGGTTATGAGATTGATTTTTTCGGTTAAACCGGTGTTTTCGGCGCTGCCGCAGACGGATAGGATATTCGGACGGTTTCCGAAATAGCCCTCCGCTGTGCGCCGCATCTCTTCGTTCGGCTCAACGGCATAGACCAAACGAGCTTTTTCGGCAAGATGGACGGAAAATAATCCCGTGCCCGAGCCAATGTCGGCCGCGACGGTGTCGGGCGTCAACAGACCGGCTTCGTAAAGAGAATCAAACAGTTTCTCCGGATAATCCGGACGGCTGGCTGCATAAAGCTTTCCTTTGCCGTCAAAGGCGTGTTCATTCATAGTCGGATACCTATGCTTTAAAGAAGATTCGTACAATGTCGTTGTAGGTGATAAAGACCATAAGTCCCATGAGCAGTACAAGACCCGCCGCGTGGACATAGCCCTCATATTTGGGATTGATCGGCTTTCCGCGGATTAACTCAATGAGCATAAAGAAGAGTCTGCCGCCGTCAAGCGCCGGGAGCGGCATGAGATTGACCATGCCGACATTCATGGTAAGCATGACGACAAAGAATAAAAACGCGTCCCAGCCGACCGATACGGTTTCCTTGACTTCACTGATTACGCCGACCGGGCCGGAAAGTGAATCAGCGCCGTATTCGCCTTTGACCGTGTTTAAAATAGATGCCCAGAGCATGCGTATAGTCGAGAGCGATTGGAAAAATGCCTGCCGTAAAATTTCGGGCGCAGACTTTCCAAGCTCGGTTGTCCGGATAAAGGCGGCGTTTCCGAACGTGACGCCGCTTGTGGTGTAAGTCGGAAAAACAACATCGTGAAGTACAATCTTTTTTCCGTCGCGGCGTACCGTTACGTCGGTCGGCGAATCCTTCAAGAACATGACTTCATAGACAAAATCGCTTCGGACATGGATTTTTCTTGAACCGATCCCGGTGATGACGTCGCCGACACGAATGCCGAGCGCCTCATCGGTTTGCGTGGTCGTTAGAAAGCCGGATACGGTCGTTGAATAAAGCTTGGGGGAAAACCCGACCGCAAAACCCATTAAAACAAAGCCTAAAAGCAGATTCATAACAGCGCCTGCCGCAACGATGATCATGCGCTGCCATACCGGCTTGCGGCAGAGCGCCCCCGGCGTGTCGCTGTCTTCGTCCTCGCCGACCATGCTGACAAAGCCGCCGATGGGAACGGCTCTTAACGAATAGCACACACCGTCTTTGCCGACATGCGACAGAAGCTTCGGCCCCATACCGATGGCAAATTCTTCAATGGCGACATGAAAGGCCTTGGCACACAGAAAATGTCCTAATTCGTGAATGAAAATAATCACGCCGAACATGAGAAGGCCCAAAAGAATGTATAAAAAAGTGCTCAAAGCAGAAATCCTCCCGTAAAACAGTATTCAGATGTTTTTTAAACCAAACATCTTCCATACTATATTATAGTGCGTCGTCTGTATTTTATTTGAACACACGGTAAAAATTGCAGAGTTTTATCGGTCTGCTCCCCGGATTATATCGCCTTTCTGCATAGGCACGGTCATTCTGACCGAATAGAGCATTTTTGCGTGCGGAGCGGAATCGATTTTTTCGTTGTCGGTGTTGCGCAGATCGGTTAATGTGAACGGCACGGAGCTTTTGCCGGGGGAAACCAGTTCACAGGCGTCTCCCTCGCAGGCCTTGTTGCGCTGTAAGAGTACGGCACGGCCGCTTGTTTCGTCAATATCCGAAACGGTAGCCAAAAAGGCTTTATCGCGCAGATAGCCGCCGCTTTGGGTGATCTGCGGATTTTGCGAGCAGTCGTCAAAGAAAAAGCCGGTGGAATATTCGCGGTGACTCACGCTTTCGAGCTCATATAAGCTTTTGTCGTCAAAGGTGTAATGCTCTTTGTCCGCCCAATAGGCGAGCAGTTCGTTTTTATAGGCGTTGGCTGTGACGGCGGTGTAATAGGCGCTCTTGACTCGGCCTTCGATTTTGAAACTGTTGATTCCGGCTTCGGCAAGCTCCGGAATATGTTCGATCATGCACATGTCCTTGGAGCTGAACATATAGGTTCCGCGTGCGTCCTCCACAAGGGAAAGCGGCGTATCGGGGCGCTTGATCTCACAGATCTCGGCGGTTTTTTCGCCCACTGTGTATTCCCACCGGCAAGGTTGGGCGCATTTTCCGTGGTTGGCGTCGCGCCCGGTGAAAAAGCCGGATAACAGGCAGCGTCCCGAATAGGATACGCACATCGCGCCGTGGACGAACGCCTCCAATTCCAGTTCTTGGGGAATGCTTTTTCGTAAAGTACGGATTTCATCCAACGTCATTTCGCGCGCTAATACCACGCGTGTGCATCCCAAAGAAGCATAGAGCTTGCAGGCTTCGGAATTTACCGTGCTGGATTGGGTTGAAATATGTAGTTCTATGTGCGGCGCATAGCGCTTGGCAAGGGAAAACACGCCCATGTCCGAAACAATGAGTGCGTCTGGCTTTGCCTGTTCTTCCAAAAAGGTCAGATACCCGGTAAGAGCCGGAAGTTCATTTTCGTGCGGCAGGATATTGACCGTGACATAGAATCTCACGTTCCGTTCATGGCAGTATTTGACCGCCTGTATCAACTCTTCATCCGAAAAATTCTCAGACGCGGCACGCATTCCGAAATTTTTCCCGGCGGCATACACCGCGTCCGCACCGTAACGCACGGCAAAGGTCATTTTTTCAAAGTTTCCTGCCGGAGATAAAATTTCCGGACGTTTGTTCATGGATATCTTTCCTTTCAGCATGGAATGGGGCATGGAACAAAAAGGCGGTTTCCGGATTGCGGAAACCGCCGCGTGTTTAAAAAGGAGACTAATTTGCCGCTTTGTCCGCATTGACATAGCGCTGATGTTCTTCAAAGGTCTTGGCGTAGACCGTTTCACCGTCACGCCTCGTATAGAAATAATAATACGAGGTCTTTTCCGGGTAAAGAGCGGCATAGATGGCTTCTGTGCCGGGGTTGCAGATCGGTCCGGGGGGTAAACCTTTGTATTTGTAGGTGTTGTAGGGATGATCGTAGGAGGTGTCAAGCCCATAGGGACCGGAACGTTCGGCAAGCGCATACTGCAAGGTCGCGTCGGAATTGAGATAGGGGAAATTGGCACTGTTCTTCAAACGGTTGTGGAAAACGGAGGAAATGAGATAGTAGTCCTCTGCGTTTTTGCCCTCTTTTTCAATCATGGAGGCAAGCGTGATGATTTCATCGACCGTCATGCCCAACTCATCGCACCGCTCGTAGAATTCCTCTTCAAACTTTTTATTGAAGTTGACAAGCAGTTTGTTGATGGCCGAAACCGGATTTTCACTTAAATAGAAATCATAGGTATCGGGAAACAGATAACCCTCCAAGCGGTAGCTGTAATTGGTGTCAAACCGGTATTCGGACAGGTTTTCCTTGGTGAGATTCTTGCAGAATTTGAAATCGTAATCATGGGTTTGAAGCGCGTCAAGAAAATCTTCTTTTTTGCCTACGCCGTTTTTCTCAAACAGCGCGAGAATTTCATTAACGGTAAGGCCCTCCGGGATGGTGATACGAACCGTGCCGCGCTGGGAACGCTCGTAATCGGAAAGCGTATTGATTAACGTATCGTAATTCATAAGCGGATTGACCGTCACTTCGCCGGACAAATATTTTCCGGTCAGATAGGAACGCTTGGAAATGCGGAATTTGGCGAATTTTTCAAATACGCCCGGATACTTGATAACACCTGCGTCTTTTAAGATGGAAGCGACTGTTTTGGTGTCCGCTCCTTCGGGGATAGTTACCGTGATATTCATATCCTCGCGAAGTTCGGCAACCGGCATTCCGTTTGCATCCTTTTTGACAAAGGCAAACACGTCGTTTCCGACATTTACCGCCGTGTTGACAATAAGAAACGAACAGAGCGCCACAAAAGCGATATAGGCAAGGAGTTTTGCCACGCCGAACGAAGTTGAACCGAGAAAAGATACTTTTGTCTGGTTGTTTTTCTTCTTTTTCGCCTGTATGGCGGCATTTTCGCCGCGATTGAAATCGTCAAGACTGACAGCGTTTGCAGGATGAGGCTGGGAAGACGCGGAATGTGTCGGAGAAGGCGCACGCGAAAGCGCACCGGAGGAAACCGTGCCGGTGTGCGGCACAGCGCGGGGCGCGTCAGACGCTTTCTTTTTTTCACCGTTTGTCTGCGGAACGGGCGGTTTTTTCACGGCGTCAAAATCTACCTTGGTGGGCGTTGACGCGGCCGGGTGCGGCGTATGAGCCGGATCTTTATGAAAGATTTTGATGACATCGTCAATATCGTCTGCCGAATCGGAAACACCGTCCGTGTTTGGCGTATGAGGGAGGTTCTCCGGTTCGGGACGGGAAAGATTCTTGTTGTCGTCCATGAAAGATCTCCTGTATAATGGTTAAAAATATTTGAGTGTGTTGCAATATTTCGTTTTGCGGCACGAGTCGGATTTATGTGTCCACGCCATATGCCGGAAAGGCGGCGCTTTTCATTTGTCCGTTCAGTCGTTTTCCCACCGCGCACTGCTGCCGGAGGGAAGGATGGCGCTGGTTTGGGTGACGGGAATGCCAATCTCTTCGGCACTCACACGACCGCCATGGGATGCACGGACATGTAATTCCAACAGATATCCCATGGTTGATGCGGAAAGCCCGGCTGTATAGGAGTTGATAAGCATAAAGAGCGCCTTTTCGGATAAAAGACGCGCGGCAAGCGATACAAGTTCGTCTACGCCGTCCTCCAATTTCCACACTTCGCCGCCCGGTCCTCTGCCGTAGGACGGCGGATCCATGATAATGGCATCATAGGTGTGACCGCGCCGGATTTCGCGCTCGATGAATTTTTTGCAATCATCCACTATGTAGCGGATGGGCGCGTCGCTAAGACCGGAAAGCGCCGCGTTTTCCTTGGCCCATGCCACAATGCCCTTGGAGGCGTCCACGTGGCAGACCGATGCGCCTGCGCTTGCCGCGGCAAGCGTTGCGCCGCCGGTGTAGGCGAACAGGTTGAGCACCGATACGGGGTGGTTTGCGTGTTGTATCTTATCTGTGATAAAATCCCAGTTGACTGCCTGTTCGGGGAAAACGCCGGTGTGTTTGAAACCGGTCGGACGCACGCAGAACGACATCTTTTTGCGGTCGATACGCCAGCCTTTGTTTAAAAGGTCGTCGTTCAAATGCTTTATTTCCCACGAGCCGCCGCCTTTTGCGGAGCGGTGATAGTGCGCGTTTGCTTTTTGCCAGAGCGGATGGCGCCGCACATTTTTCCAAAGCACCTGTGGGTCGGGGCGGATTAAAAGAATGTCTTTCCAACGCTCCAAACGCTCTCCGTCGGAGGTGTCCAAAAGCTCATAATCGTTGAAATCGGAGGTATACCACATAAGTTAAATGAAATCCTTTCGGAGGGACTTGTGAGAGTTAAACGGACGCGTTTTTCTCCATGGTAAACAAATCAAAGCTACCGGACGGCATAATATATTTGTTTTCACTGGTCAAAGCTACGCCCAACACATAAACGAACGGCGTGTCCGGCTGAATGAGCGGGGAAGAACGGCGCGCGGCGTTCAATTTGATGTCCGGGCAAAGTTTGCCGGTGCGCAAAATGGAATCCAACGAAACAATGTCGGCGTGAATGGCGCAGGCCTGCCCGGAAATGTACATAGTTGCTTTGGTGGCCGCGTTCTTGTCAAGGTCATAGCGGCGGCGGAAACGCTCCAACCGCACTTTTCCGATTTCGTTCCGTTCAAACACGAAGAACCCGTTGTATAAGTCAAGACCGCGCATTTCCAGTTTTTCCAGTTTGCTGTCTGCCAAAAAGACCGCGTCAATGTGCGCGCAACCCGAAATGTCGTGCAAAACCGCATTTTGGATGTCCGCATGATTGCCATACAGGAAATACAGGCAATCGTCGCTGGTGACGTTTTTGGCCGAAAAACGCTCTAAACATGCATTGGCGGTAATTTCAATCAAACGGTCGCAGCCGCGCGAGTAAATTCCCTCCAACGAAACGTCGTCAAGCGTGCCGCCCAAAAGAATTCCGGCGCTTGCCGCGTCCTCTGTTCCGGGCATACCGTAGAACGAGCAGCTTTCAATGCGGATATCGTTTCCGCCGCAAAGACCGACTGCCGCTCCTCTGCCGCAATAGATCTTTGCGTTTTCCAGCGTTATGCCGTGCGCATCCGAAAACTCAAACGCGCAAACATCCGCGGCATCGCCCTGCAAGCGCCATACGCCGCCGCGTACACGGATATTTTCCGCTTTTTCGTCGGTTTCAAAGCCTTCAAACGCAATTTCCGCGTGTGGATGAACGTCGAGAAAAAGGCCGCTCGGCAGGCAAAGCGGCTTATACAGTGCGTAATCGCCGGCAGGAATGGTGAGAAGCGTGTTATTCCCTTTTGCCGCGTCATCAAAGGCTCTTTCAAAGGCGGTGGTGCAGTCGCCGGGGATTTCAAATCCCTGTTCGTTTTTGGTCTTATTTTCATCGGTCATATAGTCGTAAAGACTTTTGCCGAATACGGGTACTTTGTCAGCCATGGGGATTCCTCTTTTCGGGTGGGACTTTTGTGTCAGTCTAAGGATAGTAGAGATAGAGAATGTGTTTTTCGTCCGAACGGTTTTCAAAATGCCCGGGAAGTGCGGTCGTGTCGGTATCGGACAGACTTTGCAGTCCATCGCCGGTGTATTTGACGTAAGCTTCTTTTTTTACCCAGACTTCTAAAAAGCGGTGTTCTTTTTCGGATTCCGGACCGTTTTCGACGAAGGCCTGTTCCGCTTTCGAGAAGAAACGCTTGCAAAGCGCGTCAAGGTGCGGAATGCGCCGGCCGATATCTTCACAGTCGATGCCGAACGGTGTGTCGTGCAGAGCGATAATGACGACTGAGTCGGAGTGCGTCACGCCGAGCGCCGGAAAGCCGCTTTCCAAATAGGGCTTTCCGTTTTCGGTGCGTAAAACTCTGACCGATGAAACCGGCACGGCGGTTTCCCGACCGTGCGTTTCTGAATCGTATCGTAAACTTTCCAAAATCAGTTTATCTGTGTCGGATGAGGTGTGCCCTTTTTGTTTCGGGTAAAACCGGAGCGTCATTTTTATTCGTTTTCCGTGCTTTCGGAAACGTCGGATTCCGGCGAATCTGCCGATTCGTCTGTCGTCCCGATAATTTCCGCGTTTTCAGCCGTTTCTTCCTCATCGCTCTTTTCAACGACGGTGAAGTTTGTAATCTTGACATCGTCGCCGGTGCGCATGACGCGAACGCCAGCGGCAGTACGTCCGATCAGTGAAATTTCAGCTACATGGGTACGGATGATCGTACCGGTATTGGTGATGAGCATAACGTCATCATCGTCGTTTACCAGTGCGATACCGCAAAGAAGTCCCGTGCGGTCATTGAGGTTATGGCACTTCATACCCTTGCCGCCGCGGTTGTGCAAGGAGAATTCCGTAAGCTCGGTGCGCTTGCCCAGACCGTTTTCGGTAATGGTGAGGACGGTACGCGTGTCGTCTTTTTCGCAGGAAACAGCGCCGACCACGAAATCGCCGTCCGAAAGGGTAATGGCTCTCACGCCGCGTGCGCCGCGTCCCAAAGGACGCGCGTCGTTTTCGTCAAAGTAGACCGAAAGACCGTTATGTGTGGCAAGAAGCATGTTGCTCTTGCCGTCGGTTTTGAGAACGTACAGTAATTCGTCGTCCTCATCGAGATTGATAGCGATCAGACCGGCACGGCGGATGTTTTTGTATAAGTCGAGCGAAGTACGCTTGATGACGCCGTTTTTGGTGACCATGGTCAGATACAGGTTTTCATCGGTGAGCGATTCAAGCGGCACATAAGCGGTGATCTGTTCGTCGGGGGCAAGTTCGACAATGTTGATAAGGTTGGTGCCTTTGGAGGTACGCGATGCCTCCGGAAGTTCATAGGCTTTCTTGACAAATACTTTGCCGAGGTTGGAGAACATCATGATATAGTGGTGGCTGTTGGCAATAAAGACGTTCTGAACGAAATCCTCTTCCTTGGTGCTCATGGCGGTAATGCCCTTGCCGCCGCGCTTTTGGGCGGTATAGGTGTCTACCGGCATACGCTTGATATAGCCGTGATTGGAAATGGTGATGACGCAGTCTTTGCGTTCAATGAGGTCTTCGAGAACGATCTCATTGGCAACCGCTTCAATACGCGTGCGGCGTTCGTCGCCGTAGCGGCGTTTGATTTCGAGAAGTTCGTCGCGCAAGATATCGTGAACCTTGTTGTCGTCGGCGAGGATGTCGGTGAGTTCCTTGATCTTGGCATGCAGGGCGTCCAATTCTTCGAGCAGTTTGTCAATTTCCAAGCCGGATAATTTACCGAGCGGCATCTGGACGATCTCATTTGCCTGAATTTCGGTGAGCTCAAAGCGTTCAATAAGCTTTTTCTTGACTTCGGGAATGCCGCCGGGCGTGAAACGGATGATCTTGATGACTTCATCGATGTTGTCGATGGCAATCTTCAAGCCTTCGACAATGTGCGCACGCGCTTTGGCTTTGTTCAAATCAAAGCGGATACGGCGTTCTACGACTTCCATCTGGTAATCGATGTAGTGGCGGAGCATTTGCTTTAAGTTGAGGGTTTTCGGTTCGCCGTTTACAAGCGCAAGCATGTTGACGGCAAACGTGTCCTGCAACTGGGTATATTTGAATAACAGATTGAGCACGACATTCGGGTTAGCGTCGCGCTTGACCTCGACCACGATACGCATACCGGCTCTGCCGGATTCGTCGCGGATAGCCGAAATGCCCTCAATACGCTTATCCTTGACTAAGTTTGCCATGGTTTCGATGAGCGTGGTCTTGTTGACCTGATAAGGAATTTCGGTGACGATGATAGAGGTTCTGCCGTTGTGTTCTTCAAATTCCGTCTTGGCACGGACATAGATTTTTCCGCGGCCGGTCATATAGGCTTCGTAGATGCCGGCTGTGCCGTGAATGGTGGCATAGGTCGGGAAGTCCGGGCCTTTGATGAAATTCATTAATTCCGGAATATCGCAGTCGGGGTGGTACATCAAATGAATGACGCCGTCAATCACTTCGTTCATGTTGTGCGGCGGAATGTTGGTCGCCATACCGACGGCAATACCGATAGAACCGTTGACAAGCAGATTCGGAAAACGTGCCGGAAGCACGGTCGGTTCTTTTAGTTTGTTGTCGAAGTTGGGCATGAAGTCCACAACATCCTTGCCGATATCGGCAAGCATTTCATCGGCAAGTTTTGCCATGCGCGCTTCGGTATAACGGTAAGCGGCAGGCGGGTCGCCGTCCACGTTACCGAAGTTACCGTGACCCTCGACAAGCGGATAGCGCATGGAGAAAGGCTGGGCAAGGCGCACGAGCGCGTCATAGACCGAAGCGTCACCGTGCGGATGATAGTGACCGAGCACGTTACCGACCGTCGTTGCCGATTTGCGGAAAGGCTTGGTGCTTGTTAAGCCGTCCTCGCTCATGGCAAACAGAATGCGGCGATGTACCGGCTTTAAGCCGTCGCGTACATCCGGCAGCGCACGGTCTACGATAACCGACATGGCATAGTCGATGAACGAACGTTTGACCTCTGTCGCTATTTCCACCTGTGTGATATTGGGCGCCTTGTTGATTTCTTCCATGTTTGTTTTCCTCCGAAGTTGTGTTAAACGTTACGGAAAATTCCGAAACGCGATGTTTTTTCTTATGTCAGTCAGCCTGCTGCATGTCTTCTGCGTCGGCCTGAGCTTCCCGGCGCGCGATGTTTTCGGCAATCTTTTCCTCTTCGCGTTTGGCAAGCGTTTGCTTTTCGGCAATCAGACGCTTGGCCTGTGACAGCGAGGAATGATAGATGAGCGCTACGTCAAGCTGGCTGTCTTCGTAGTAAGTATACTCTTTGTAACCGTTGATGAGGCTTGTGATGCGCGTTACGGTCATATCGTCGAGATAACCGGGATATGGCGAATTATCTGCGTATTGGGTCTGTAAGATGCGAACGGCAAGCGAGGTTGCGTCGTCCCAGATACCGTCTGCGCGGCTTTCTTCGAGATAGCCGAGTAAGACAAGCCGTTTTTCTAAGGCGAGGCAGGCGTCATTGTAGATACCGGCCGCAATGGTCTTGTAGTTTTCGTGATTGAACACGCCAAGGTCGGTCGGGAATTCGTAGAGACACTCAACATTGTCCAAGGCAAGTTCGGGCACAAGACCGGTTTCGTTATAGCTTTCGCCGTTGGCGTCAAGCACTTCATAGGTGGTGATTGTGATGTAATCGCCCGAAGCAAAGTTGAATACGTTCTGACCGAGCGCTTTGCCGTAGGTGGTTTTTCCGACCAGAACGGCGTCGGCTTTGTTGCGTAAGATGCTTGCCATGAGTTCAGCCGCTGAGGCGGTGTTTTCGTTTACCAGAACTGAAATCGTTTCAAAGGAGACCTTGTCCTTGCAGGTGGAGATCACGGCTTCCGGCTGTTCTAAGCTCCGGTTGTTCAAATAGCACATGGTATCGCCGTCATCGACAAAAAGTTCGGCCATTTTAGTGACTAAATCGAGTGAACCGCCGCCGTTGTCGCGCAAATCGATGATCAGCTTGTCGATTCCGTTTTGCCGGAATGAACGCACCATGGATTCAAATTCCGTCGGCAGCGTTTCGGCAAGAAAGCTGGAAATGCGGATATAGCCGATGTTCTCTTCGCGGTATTGCAAAGTGCGCTGTGTCAGTTCGTCGCGGTTGACAATGCCTTTTTGCAGCATGAAGTCGAGGAGAGCGCCGTCACGTTCGACCGTGAGCAGAATGGGGGGATTGTAGTCGGGGTATTTGCCGTCCGCGTCCTTCGTGCTGACATAGGCATAGTCTTTTCTCAATAGCTCCGAAACGGCGTTTAAGGTAAGACCGGAAAGGTCGTATCCCATGGCTTTGCGCAAGATATCTCCGGCTTTTAAACCGGCGCTTTCGGCAAGGGAACCGGCAAGGACCTTTTCGATTCTTAACGTCCCGTTTTCATAAGCCATAATGATGCCGAAACCGGCATTGGGCGATTTGACCGATAAAAAACCGGATTCGCGTTCGTGGAGCGAGCTGTACTTGTCCATCGTGCCGAGCATGGTGTTCAAGAACATCTCATACATTTCCGGGTGCTTTTTGATGAGATCATAGGCGAATTTTTCCAATAATTCTTCGCGTGTAAACGAATACAGATGACGGTCAACATACAGATTCATCACTTCGTTGAAAGCGCGGTAGAGATAGTCGGTCGGTTGAACGAAATAGGGAATCTTTTGCGAAGGAGTTACCTCTTCGTCGTCTTTGGCGGTATCGCCGGTTTCTTCGGTTTTTCCGGCCTCGTCCGGATTTTCAGCCGTTTCGTTTTCCGCTTCTTTTGCGGCGACCTTGCGGTCGATATCGGCCAAATTGGTGGCAGAAACGCTCACGCCGAGCGAAAGTGCGGTCATGGCGGCTACGAGAAAGGCGAGAATTCTTTGTTTGAGGGAATACATTTTGCTATCCTTTCTCCGTCTGTTTCGGCAGACGGCAGAATACGTGTTTAATGCTGAATGCTGTCGGCGGTAATGGTGAAATCGGAGACCTCGGCAATCATGCCGTTGACCTCGATGGAGTAACTGACCGACAGACTGCCGCCGTGCGCCGTCATACGGTTGTCGATCTTTTCGGTTGAAACGCACAGGTGAATGGGCGCATGGCGTTCATAGGCGTCGGCAGGGGAGGCGGACATTCCGCCGAACGGCGTGTCCTGCGTAAAGAGATTTTCCGGCAGTGCGATAAAGCTCCGCTTGCCTTGTTCAAAAACGATCTCCGCCGTGTCGGCCTCGTCGCCGCTGACCGAAACGCTCCCGTCCTCGCGGATGTGCACGCACATGGGGGATTCGTCACTGCCGTAGCGTATGTAAAGACCGTCGCGCTCGGGCGTTTCACGGTCAAGAACCGAGCCTTCGGTCATATATTCGATTTTCTTGGTACAGTCGGGCAAGGTCGAAAGCGCGTCAAACGGGGTTTCGGGGAGTGTTTCCCGAAGCATTTCTTCGGAAATCTCTTGGGAGGGAAAAGCCTCCGGGAGACCGGTGGGGCCGTTTGATTCGGGCGAGTCGGCAAGACCGGCGAAAAAGGCGTTCTGTTCGGGTTCATCGGTAAAGACGCTTTCGCCGTATATGTTGGAAAAAACATAATCACAGGCAAAATAGTGATTGCCGGATATTTTTATCGCAAAATCGCGTTTGTTGTAAATTCTCATGGGTGGTAGGGCCTTTCAGGGGAATGTCACGGTTTAACGCCGTGTGTACAGATAGCGCTCGATGTCGATCTGTGTGACATTTTCCGCATTTTCGCCCAAAAAGAGCGAAGCTGTCTTGGAAAAGTCATACGGACGGTCGCTGACAAAGAAAGAGGCTTTGCCGCTCTGGGAGGGGCTCAAAAGCGAAGCATGGGTCAGGTGCTCTTTGAGAGCGTCCGCCGCGGCACTGCCGGAATCGATGAGCGTTACGGGTTTGCCGAACTCTTTAAAGGCGGCGTCGGCAAGGATGTCCTTGATAAGCGGATAGTGTGTACAGCCTAAAATGATGACATCCGGGTCGAAAGCGGCAAGCTTGGAGACATATTCGGCGGCAATCAGGCGCGTCACTTCGCAGTCGCGCGCGATATAGCCGTTTTCCACAAGCGGCACAAACATAGGACAGCCGACGCTGAGTACCGACGCGTCGGGACGGATGGCGGCGATCGCTTTATCAAAGGCGCCTGTGCGCACGGTGGAGGGGGTGGCAAGTACGGCAATGCGTCCGGCAGCGGACAAGGACGCCGCGCGTTCGGACGCCGGTTCGACAACGCCGAAAATCGGAACGTCAAAGCTTTCGCGCAACAGGTCAATGGCTGTGGAACTGACTGTTCCGCAGGCAACAAGAACCGCCTTGACGGAATGGGTCATGAGAAAATTCATGTCGTCGCAGGCGTATTTTTTTATGATTTCGGGGGAACGCGTGCCATAAGGCAGGCGGCCGGTGTCACCGAAATACAGGATATCTTCACAAGGCAGTATTTTTTTGATCTCGCGCACGGCGGAAAGGCCGCCGAGACCGCTGTCAAAAACGCCGATGGGAAGCTCGTTTATATGCATGGAAATACCTCTTGAATTTTCCGGTAAAAAGCGGAAAAAGATATGTATGCCAGAATATAGTATACATCTTAATATATATGCACTATTATAGCACAATGTGTTGGAAAAGTCAAATAAAATCGTCGTTTTCCAGAAATTTTCGCAGAAAATTAAGCAAAAGCAAAGAGATTCTCCGGCAGAGAGTGTGACTTTTCCCGAAAAGTCATCAAAAGGGGGATGTTTTTTTCCGGAAAAGTCTGGAAAGAGCGCTTTTCGTTTCGCGAAAAGCAACAAAAGAGAACGTTTTTTTCTGTTACTTTTCGCCTCTGCGAAAAGTAACCAAAAGCAGACGGGGCTCCG
>ERZ857757.1068-NODE-1068-length-23376-cov-4.430385_pt1 | contig 23376 bp, 12 predicted proteins | sample MGYA00519764_ERZ857757 | MGnify/ENA primary metagenome ERZ857757 (study PRJEB31778, sample SAMEA3449359) | human gut metagenome | biome: human gut; feature: human-associated habitat; material: faeces | place: United Kingdom | collected 2010/2012 ... | reverse complement strand
CGATCGCGTCGAGCAGGTAGCCTTCGGTGAATTCGGGCACGAACTTGTCGTTCGAATAGTGGTGGTGGATGCCGTTGGCGAACCACACCTTTTTCAGATACTTCTCCAGCGCTTTCCATTCGGGCGTCGTGCGGTCTCCGGCGTAATTCTCATAGACCACCTCCAGCGTGCGGCGCACGGGGAGGTTGACGGCGCAGTTCTGGTCGAAGAAGATGTCGCGTCCGCACTTGGCGGCCTCGGCCAGATAATAGACGAGCTCCTTCTCTTCGAGGGGCAGTTCGTCGAAGCCGGGGACTTCGTAACGGATGACCTTGATGTCGTCGAAACGATCGACGATCCACGGCGCCTCGCCTTTGGGCGACTGGCTGCACGACGCAAGCGCAATAGCGGTAAAAGACATAGATACGATTTTTTTCATGTCGTTCGGGTTTTTCAATGGAACAAAGATAGTGCAAGCCGAGGGCAATATCAAATTTATTTGAACATTGCCGAAGCGCACGGGCTTAAGAAGCCCGGTTTATGAGCAGCAGAAAGGTCGCATCCGAAACGCTGCGCCCCATTCCGAATCCCGTTTCCCGGACGGGTGTTGCACCTGTTGCAACTATTGTTCTATCCGAAACCGCCCCGATCCTCTATTTTTGCGTAAACGGTTGTTACGCGAAAGTCATTCATCAACAAAAACACGAACCTGAAATTAAAAAAACCTAAAAACAGCAGCCATGAGAAAAACAAGTTTTTCGACCGTGTGTGTGCTTGCCCTGCTGGTCGCCGGATGTCAGAATTCCGACGACGACAACCGGGGACTGGAGTACGACACGCTTCGTGTCAACTTCAAGGGAAGCATGACGAACGGCACCTGGGAAACGGGCGCCGAGGTCGGCATTTTCGCCTCCTGCACACGCAACGACGCACAGGATACACCGATGAGCGAGAACGCCAACGCCCGGTACACGGCGGCCGCCGAGGGCGAATCGGCGGCGCTCGCCGGCACCACGGAAGCGGACGCCGTGATCGCCGACGCCTCGGACCACAACTACCGCTTCTACGCCTATTACCCCTATTCGGGTGCGGCGGCCGACCCGAAAGCCGTCGCGGCGGCGGCCCCGGCCGAACAGCCCTACACGGGGAAAGCGAACGGCGGTCTTTACACGGCGTCGAAAAGCGTGACGACCGTGGTGCCCACCGTGGAACTGCAATTCCGCAACGTTTTCGCCATGATGGAACTCTATCTGCCCGACGACCTACTGGACGAGGACGGCAATTCGGTGGTGAAGACGCTGACGCTGAAACCCGCCGTGGCGGAGAATTTCAGCGGGGCGCTGGCCGTGAGCGGCACCTATGACCTGACGACCGGAACCTTCACCGAAAACCCCGCGACGCGGTCGCAGCAGATCGTCGTCGATTTCGGCGCCCAGGGGCTCACGCTGAACAGCGCCTACACGAAAGTGCCGCTCGTCGTGGCTCCCTGCACGGTCCCGGAGGGCGGATTCGAAGTGGCGTTCACCGACAAGAACGACCGGGCGAGTTCGCTGACGATCCTCGCCAAGGCCGAGGATGCAGGCACCGTGCTGGCAGCCGGCGAGGTGTCGAAGCAATACCTCAGCGCCGGCAGCGACGGCATCATTCCCGTAACGTTCCCCGTGGTCTTCCCGCTGGGATACGAGAACAACCTTCCCGTCTTCTCGGCGGCGACGCAGCCGCAATGGCTGACCGACGGCCTCTGGATATGCCCGTCGCAGACCCAGGCCCATGCGAAGTGGATCAAGGCATCCGACCCGAGCGACCAATACAAGCAGAAACTCGAATACGTGGCCAGCAACATCGGCTCCCCGGGCATCAAGGGCATCTGGACGGGCGACTGCTTCGAATTCACGCTGCCGGTCAAGAGGTTCGCGGCAGGGACCTCCGTCACGCTCACCTTCCCGATGTACACCCGTCAGGGCCCGGTATTCTGGGACATCGAGTACCTCGACGGCGAGACGTGGAAATGCAACCGGGAGAACGTCACCTGCTACGATCCCGCTTACAGCATGGAGTGCACCTATTCGCTGGTCCGCGGCGGCAAGGTCATCGAGCACACCATGACTTTCGAGAACGAGGTCAAGAGCGGCGAGCTCAAATTCCGGATCAAGTGCGCCGACGGGCGCGTCCAGGCTGCGGCCGCCCAGACGGTCACCGTGCGGGAGATACCCTATACCGATGCGAATGGCTACGGCGCCCCGTTCTACTTCTATCTGGCGGGATCGGACGTAACGAGCGTAACATTCTCGACGAACTGAATAAAAGTGAACGAAAAAAACGTAAATTTGTATAAGAACCGATGAAAACTACGAAACTCAGAACGATTTTTCTTACGGCGCTCTGCGCGGGAGGCTGTTCGGAACCGGGCGGCCCTCCGGCGGCGGAGTGCGACGTACGCATAGCGTGGGACCGCGGCACGTTTCAGGAGATGACCTCCGTGCCCGTCGAGAACAAGGGCTACACCGAGCAGGAGCTCCACTACCCCCGCATCAAGGCGCTCTCGGACGGAACGCTGCTGATGACCTTTATGAACGACCACTTCGGCTGGGACGCCTTCGTGCGGCGCAGCGAGGACGGCGGACGCACGTGGAGCGACGCGCAGATGGTGCGCCAGCGTTTCGACGCCCGCTCCTCGGCGGGGGCCGACCAGATGGTCTTCGTGAACCCGGACTTCGTCGAATTGCAGGACGGACGCATCCTGCTCGCCTACCAGTGGCGCTACAAGAAGGGCTACAACGACATCGCCCACACCAACGAGAACTGCGGCGTCGAAATCATGTTCAGCGACGACAAGGGCCGCAGCTTCTCCGAACCGCGGAACATCTACACGGGCCGCTGCTGGGAACCGGCGATGCTCCAACTCCCCTCGGGCGAAATCCAGATGTACATCACCGACAGCAACGAGACCCTCAACGGCGTTTCGCAGCCTTGCACGATCCTCATCCGGTCGTTCGACGGCGGCCGGACGTGGCAGGGCAAGGAGAGCTGTTCGTACCGCGACGGCGAGATCATCTCCCGGACGTTCGACGAACGCTGCACGGCCGACGGCATGCCTTCGGGCGTATGGCTCGACGACGATTACGGGATCGCCGTGCCGCTGGAGGTCTGGAGCGGCAAGTACAAGATGGACCAGACCCCGGTGGTCGTGCGCACCGACGCCGCGACGAACTGGCGTTCGGACCAGTCGATCCGCAGGGAGGGAGGCCCCGAATACCCCCGGAAAAAACAGCTGAACAAGGATTTCGTGGGATTCGGCCCCTATTCGACCAAACTGCCTACGGGCGAGATGATCGTGCTCTCGAACGGCGTCTACAAGAACGTACAGGGCATGTGGGTCTTCATCGGCGACAAACGGGCCGACAACTTCCGCTTCGCCACCTCGCCGTTCGTCGGCTACTGGGGCTCGATCGACTACATCGGCCACGACCGCGTGCTCGGAACCGGGACTTTCCGCTATCAGGACGGGGAGCGTTCGCACGGCGGCGTGCGGCTGATGGTCGGGCGGCTGAACCGCGCCAAGACCGTCGCCAAAGGCGATGTGGAAATGGCGCCCGTCGGGGAGTTCGACCGGGAGAACAACGACTACTGGTTCCTCGGCAAGGAGACCGCCGCGTCGGTTTTCACCGACTTCGGCTACACCGACGACTGCTTTATCGTGGCGACCTACCTCTTCGATGAAAACCTCGTGGCCTTCACTCCCGAGAACTCCGACGCCCCGGCCCTGCTGCTGGCGCGGCGGTCGGCCGGCGGAGGCTGGGACACGTATAAGATCCTCGTCAACGCCGAGGGCCGCTGGCTGGTCTACCGCGAAGAGAACTCCTCGTGGCGGCCCGTCGCCAAAGGCCGGACCGAGGTCGATCTCCAAGGCACGGTCAACGACGCCGGCGACACCGACCTGGGCTTCGGGGCCCGGCTGTGCATCGGCTGGGAGCTGCTGGGCGGCAAACCCGCGCCGGGCGAGGAGCTCCGCGCACACCTCCGCCACCACTACAAGGAGACGGTGAAAGAGGGTCCCGTATTCGCGCTCGTCGAGGAGGCCGAGGGCGAGAACAGCGACTACCCCGGGGAATGGCTGCGCATAACGTTGAAATGAACGCCGTGAAACCGGACAGACGGACAGCGAAACGGGCGGCAGGCATGCTTCTATGCCTGCTGGCCCTTTTCGCGGCTGTTCCGCAGGCCGGGGCGGTCAACCCCGGCGCGCGGTATTTCACCCATCTGAAGACCACCGACAGCGGACTCTCCTACAACTGCGTGCACGCCATCATCCAGGACTCGCGGGGATTCATCTGGCTGGGGACCTCGGACGGCCTCAACCGCTACGACGGCATGCGGTTCCGGACCTTCCACAAGAACGAGCTCGGCGGCAATTCCGGATTCATCGTCTCGCTCTGCGAGGACGACCGGGGCGACATCTGGATCGGCACCGACAGCGGCGTGGTGCTCTACGACGCCGCGACCGACCGTTTCAGGGCCCTCGACACGCCCAGCGACCGGGGCACGGTGATCCACAACAAGGTGACCACCATCAAAAAAGACCGGCAGGGCGTGATCTGGATGGCCGTCAACAACCAGGGGCTCTTCTCCTGCGACCCGGAAAGCGGTGCGCTGAAAAACTATTTCGTGGAAGAGGGGCGGCAGACGCTCCCCGCGAACATCACCTCGTTCTGCTTCGACGTGAACAACGAGTGCTGGCTCTCGCTCTACTTCTCGAACCTCTACCACGCCGACAAGGCGCTGACCGAGGCGACGCCCGTGGAGTTCGGCGACCGCGGGCAGCTCTTCCGCAACGACAACATCATCGAGATCATCGAAAGCCCCTACAACACGCTCTACGTGGCCAGCGTTGACAAGGGCGTCTGCGAGATAGCGCCCCGGAGCAGCAAAATCCGGACGCTGATCCCCAACGCCGAGAACCTCTACGTTCCCGAATCGCTCTTTTCGGGCCGCGACGGCGAACTGTGGGCGGCCACCACCAAAGGCATCTACGTCTACAACCCCGGCAGCGGCGAAACCATCCGTCTGAAAGCCGACCGGCAGGACAAATTCTCGCTCTCGGACAGCCACACGCTCTCGGTGCTGGTAGACGACTCCGACGGCATCTGGATCGGCACCAACGCCGGCGGCGTGAACTACTCGGGGGCCTTCCACCAGAATTTCGACAAATATCACATCGTCGGGGACGAACCGCTGGCCAACTGCCTCGTGCGGGGATTCGCCGACGACGGCGAAGGACGGCTCTGGATCACCACCGAGAAATCGGGACTGATGACCTACTCGCTCAAAACCAAAGAATTGCGCAAATACCGGAACAAACAGCTTCCCGAAGCCCTCTTCGGCATCGGCCACGACGACGGAAAGCTGTGGCTGGGTTCGTTCCAGGGACTCTATCGGCTGGACCTGAAAACCGGAGCGGTGAAGGTATACAGCCGCCGGGACGAGTCGTCGAGCCTGCACGACAACAAGATATACACCATCTACAAGACATCGGAAGGCGATCTGCTCGTGGGCACGACGCTCGGCATGCTGCGCTACGACCGCGCGGGCGACAGTTTCACGCCCATCCCCGTCTTCGAGGGCATGTTCATCACCGACATCGCCGAAGACATCTCCGGCGACCTGTGGGTGGCCACCTACGCCAACGGGCTCATCCGCTACGACCCCGCGGCGGGAGCGATCGTGCGCAGCTACACCTATGCGGCGGACAATCCGCGCTCGCTGCCGAGCAACAAGGTGCTTTCGGTGTTCCGCGACAGCGCAGACCGCATCTGGGCGACGACGTTCAGCGCGGGATTCTGCCTCTACGACGGGCAAAACGACGATTTCGTGGTCTATGACCAGGCCCTGCTCGGTGCGGGAAACCTGCCGAGCGACATCAACTACCGGATCGTCGAGGACGACAGCGGCAACCTCTGGATCTCCACCAACAAGGGGCTGATCTGCTTCACGCCCGCCACGCTGGAAACCAAAGCCTACACCACCACCGACGGACTGCTGAACGACGAATTCAACTACAACGCAGGGTTCAAGACCTCCGACGGCACGCTCTATTTCGGGTCGTCCGACGGCTTCGTCCGCTTCAACCCCCGCACGTTCCACACCGACACGCGCGTCCCGGAGATCGTCATCACGGACCTGCGCATCGGCGAGCGGATCGTGAAGGCGGGCGAAGAGGGGTCGCCCCTCGCATGCAACATCGACCGCACGCAGCACATCGCACTCAACGCACGCCAGAACTCCTTCGGATTCGGATTCGCGCTGCTCGGATTCGCCTCGCCGGCGAGCAACACCATCCTCTGCCGGCTCGAAGGCTACGACACCCATTGGCGGAAGGTTCCGGAGAGCAACCGCATCTTCTATTCGAACATCCCCGCGGGCAGCTACCGCCTGCAAGTCAAGGGCGTCAACAGCAACGGCATCTGGAACGACCGGCATCCCGCCGTGGAGATCACCGTGGCGCAGCGTTTCTACAAATCGACGCCGGCGATCCTGCTCTACGTCCTGCTGCTGATCGTCGCAAGCATCCTCGTGTCGCACTACTTCTACCGCAAGGCCGTGAAACGCGAGCGGCAGCGGCAGAACGAATACAAGCGGGCCCGCGAAATCGAACTGTTCAACGAAAAGATGGCTTTCTTCTCGAACATCGTCCACGAGATCAAGACCCCGCTCACGCTCATCCGCACGCCGTTGCAAAACATCCTCGCCTCCGGGGAGTGCGGCGGCGAGGTCCGCGAGGACCTGATGGTCATCAACAACAACACCGAATACCTGTCGCAGCTGGTGAAGGAGCTGCTGGACTTCGTGAAGATCGAGTGCCACGGCTACATGCTCAACTGCGGCAACCTCGACCTGATCGAGAAGATCGGCTTCCTCTGCTTCAACTTCGCGGAGACGGCCAAGAGCAACAACCTCCGGCTGACGTTCCGCCACGAGGAGGAACAACTCTCCATCCTGGCCGACGAACCGGGACTGAACAAGATCCTCAACAACCTGCTGCACAACGCCCTGAAATACGCCGAATCGTATATCGAGGTCGAAGCCCGCAGCGAGGGCGGCAATGCCGTGGTCTCGATCCGCAACGACGGCCCGATCATCCCGAAGGAGCACCGCAGCCGGATATTCGAACCCTTCGTGCAGTACGGCAACGACGCCAAAGGCGTCGGCATCGGGCTTTCGCTGGCCCGCACCCTCGCCGAACTGCACGGCGGATCGCTCGTCCTCGACGACGGCACGGAGTGCACCGACTTCATCCTCACGCTGCCCCTGCGCCGCACCGCGGCGGAGCCCGCCAACGGGGAGGAGGCGACAGCCGCACCCGAAGGCGGTCCGGAGAAGCCGGGACTTCCGACGCTGCTCATCGTGGAGGACAACGCCGATCTCTCGGCCTACCTGAAACGCAAGCTGCAAGGCGAATACCGCATACTCACCGCCGCGTCCGCCGAACGGGCGCTGGAACTGCTCCGCCAGCAGGAGGCGGACCTCGTCCTCTCGGACATCGCCCTGAACGGCATGAGCGGACTGGAACTCTGCAAGCGTATCTGCGGGGATTTCGAGACCTCGCACATCCCGGTGATCCTCCTCTCGGCGCTCTCCTCGACGCGGTCGAAAGTCGTGGGCATGGAGTGCGGCGCGAGCCTCTACATCGAAAAGCCGTTCAGCATGGAGTATCTCCAAGCCTGCATCCGGAACATCCTCGACAAGCGGAGCGCCATGAAGAACGCCTTCAAGAACAAGGCCATGCCCCTCGCGGCGCACCTCTACAACCTGCCGCACAGCGACGAGGAGTTCCTCTCGCGGCTCGACGCGATCATCCTGGCCAACATCAGCGACCCCAACTTCTCGAACGAACAGCTCGCCAAAGCCTTCTGTCTGAGCAAATCGACGCTCAACCGCAAGATCAAGGGACTGCTCGACACCACGCCCAACGACTATATCCGCACCAAACGGCTCGTCGTGGCCGCGCAGATGCTGACCGAAAACCACTGCCGCATCAATGAAGTCTGCTATTCGGTGGGGTTCAACACCCCTTCCTACTTCGCCAAATGTTTCAAAAAATTCTATGGTATCCTCCCCGCAGAGTACATGAAGGAGCATAATGCCGACTGACGGGGCGTTGTTCCCTGAATTGCATTTTTTGTTCTATTCCGATTCGCAGTTATTCGCCAAATTTGTGATACGGCCAGCCCGACCCCGGCCGTGCCGAACTACCATGAACCGAACCGCAACCATCCTCACACGTACCGCCCGGAGCAAACCCGGACAATAAACCGCCGGACTTTCGCAACAACCGCATAACCGAATTTACTAACCATCAACCAATGGCCTTATGATTACATCAAAACAACGATTCGTCCTGGCCGTGCTGCTGTTCGCAGCGTCTTTCGCCTTCGCACAGCAGCAGTCCGCCAGGATCACGGGAACTGTCTTTGATGATGCCCGGAAACCCCTCGTCGGGGCCTCCGTGGCTGTCGCCAATACAACCCGCGGCGTGAGCACCTCCTCGGACGGCAAGTTCGAGATCGTCGCCTCGCCGAACGAAACCCTCGTGATAAGCTACCTCGGATACGCCACGCAGGAGATCCGCGTAGGCTCCCGCACCCGCATCGACGTAACGCTGGAACCCCAGGCGAACCTTATCGAAGACCTCGTGGTGGTCGGATACGGCATCCAGAAGCGTGTGAACGTCACCGGCGCCGTGTCGTCGGTCAACTACGCCAAGGAGGCCGAGTCGCGGCCCGTGACCTCGACCGCCCAGCTCTTGCAGGGCATGAACGCCGGACTGATGGTCTCGCAGACCTCGGGACAACCCGGACAGGAAGGGATGCTGATGCGCATCCGCGGCATCGGGACGCTCAACAACTCGGCGCCGCTGGTCATCGTCGATGGCTTCGAGAGCTCGATCGCCAACGTCAGCCCCGATGACATCGAGTCGGTGTCGGTGCTCAAAGACGCCGCCTCGTGCGCCATCTACGGCAACCGCGGCGCCAACGGCGTAGTGCTCGTCACCACCAAGACGGGGGGGGGTAATGCCGGCAAGTTCAACATCTCGTACAACGGCATGGTGGCCTTCAACCGCCCGGCGAATCACTTCGAACTGATATCGAACTACGCCGACTACATGGAGCTGATGAACGAATCGGCCGAGAACATCGACGGCACGCTGCCCTTCTCGCAGGCGATGATCGACCTCTGGCGTGAAAAGGAGAAGGACCCCAACGGCATCGCCGACTCGGGCTACCCCAACTACGTCGCCTACCCCAACACCGACTGGATGAAGGCGATGTTCGAAAACAACGTCTACCACAAACACAACCTCTCGGCCAGCGGATCGTCGGGCGGCACGAAATACCTCATGTCGTTCTCCTACGTCAACAACCCGGGCGTCGTGGCACGGACCGGCACCGAGCGGTTCCAGCTGCGCACCAACGTCTCGTCGCAGGTCACCAAATGGCTGGAAATAGGCACCAAGCTGTGGGGATACGAGGGCACGCGCGAACTGAACGACTTCGGCGGCGCCTCGGACTACATGTCCCGCGCCACGCCGGGCATCTATCCCTACTACGACGGGAAATACGGCTGGGTGGAGAATCCCGAACAGGGCTCCTCGTCGCGCAACAACCTCTACTTCATCAACCGCTTCGGCGGCGAGGAGAGAAGCCACTACGTCAACGCCGCGGTCTTCGCCAACGTCAAACTCCCCTACCGCATCCGGTACAACGTCTCGTTCAACTACGCCCGGTCGAGTTCCGAACACCGGTTCTACGGCAAGACCTGCAACGCCTTCTCGTTCTCGAAGAACGACTGGGCCTACCGCTACGAGGACCTGAGCAAGCTGAAACTGACCCAGACCGACAGGGGCACCTACCGGTGGACATTCCAGAACAACCTTTCGTGGGACTACACCTTCGCCGAGAAGCACGACCTCACGGTGCTCGCGGGATTCGAAGCCATGTACAGCAACACGTCGAACTTCAAGGCCCAGAAGACCGGATTCGCGCAGGACAAACTCGTGGAGTTCGACACGGCGACCACCGTGACGAGCATCGACGGCACGCAGACCGACTTTGCGACGGCTTCGTTCTTCGGCCGCCTGACCTATGCCTACGACAACCGCTATCTCTTCGAAACGAACCTCCGCTACGACGGCTCGTCGCGCTTCGCCCGCAAGTCGCGCTGGGGCATATTCCCCTCGGTATCGGCCGGATGGCGCATCTCGCAGGAGGCTTTCATGCGGGATTCGGGCATCGACAACCTCAAACTGCGCGCCTCGTGGGGCAAACTGGGCAACCACTCCATCGACAACTACGAATATCAGGCGACCTACGCTTCGGGCTACCTCTACTCGTTCGGCGGCAAGCAGTCGCCGGGCATCGTGGCCTCGCTTTCGAACGACCTGCTGGAGTGGGAGACCACCACATCCACCGATGTCGGAGTGGAGCTGGGCGTGCTGCACAACCGCCTCACTTTCGAGATGGACTATTATAACAAGGTGACCGACGACATCCTCTACCGGGCCCCGATCTTCGCCACCATCGGCCAGAAGAGCGCCCCCAACCAGAATCTCTGCGAGGTGACCAACAACGGTCTGGAACTGACGCTCGGCTGGCGCGACCGGGTCAAGGATTTCTCCTACGGCATCTCGGCCAACTTCACGCGCAACTGGAACGAGGTGACCAAATACAAAGGACGGCTCAAAGCGGGCTGGGTGACCGGCGAAGACGGCACGCGCGTCTACGACACCAACCTCGGCGATGTCACCACGGCCGTGGGAACCACGCGCCGCGTGATGGAAGGCAAACTCATCAACGAATTCTACCTGCTCGACACCTACAAGGGCAACGGCAGCTACTTCTTCAGCGACGGATCGGTCAACCCGCAGGGCGGCCCGCGCGACGGCATGATCCGCACCGAACAGGACATGGAGTGGGCCCAAGCGATGGTCGCCGCAGGCAACACGTTCCTTCCCAACCAGACCATCGGCAAAAAGGGCATCTGGTACGGCGACTACCTCTATGCCGACACCAACGGCGACGGCATCTACGGCAGCGAGAACGACTACACGTTCCAGGACGTCTCGATGACCCCGAAATACTACTACGGATTCCAGGTCGACCTGGCGTGGAAGGGCATCGACCTCTCGATGACGTGGGCCGGGGCCGGAGGCTTCTCGATCTACTGGCGCTACCTCGGGTTCAACGCCTACTCGACGCGCGGCGACACGACCATCGCCCGGGAGATCGCCTACGACCACTATTTCTTCGATCCGGAAAACCCCTCCGACCCGCGCACCAACCTCACGTCGAAGCACGGCCGCCTGACGATGAACTACGGCTCGGAGCAGAACGGCGGAACGAACTACTCGTCGCACTGGCTCTACAAGGGCGACTACCTGAAGCTCAAGAACCTGACCGTCGGTTACACGCTGCCGAAAAAGTGGCTGCGGAAGATCCGCCTGCAGGATGTCCGCATCTACCTCAGCGGCGAGAACCTCTGGACCATCACCGACTATCCGGGCATGGACCCCGAATTTTCGGACACGATGAACTACTACGCCAGCCTGAAGCAATATTCGATCGGTCTCAACATCAAATTCTAAATCCTCCAGCCCACTATGAAGCATTTACATAAGACATTCATCGGGTCGGCCCTGACGCTCCTGCTCGCCGGCTGCAACAGCTTCCTGGACCTCTCGTCCTACGACGAGGTCAGCTCCGGCACGGCGTTCTCGACCACCACGCTGGCCGAATCGGTCGTCGTCGGCGCTTACAGCAACATCCTCTACGACTACATCGACGGCAGCCGTTCGCGCCTCAACTGGGACGCCTTCTCGTCGGTCATGGACCCCTCGGACGCCCACATCTACCTCAACTACTCCTACCTCACGGGGACGATTCAGCCCAACGACGCCTCGTTCCTGACCTACTGGAAGCGTTTCTACGAGGGCGTCAACCGCGCCAACGACGTGATCAACAACATCGGCTCGTGCCCCACGATGAGCGACGCCCTCAAGCGCCAGCGCATCGCCGAATGCAAATTCTTGCGGGCCTTCCACTACTACCGCCTCAACTGCCTCTGGCGGGGCGTTCCGGTCTATCTGGAAAACCTCGCGCCCGGGGAGTACACCCGCGCCCGCTCGTCGGAAGAACAGGTGTGGGGCGTCATCATCGACGACCTGAACGACTGCATCGCCTGCGAGGAGCTGCCCGGCAAGTACAAGTCGAGCGACAGCGACTACGGCCGCGTGACCAAGGGAGCGGCCTACACGCTGCGCGGGAAAGTCTACCTGTGGCTGAAAAAATGGGAGGAGGCCGAAAAGGATTTCCTCGAAGTCGGCAAGCTGGGCTACGACCTCTATCGGGGCGACTATGCCGACCTCTTCAAACTGGCCAACGAGAAGTGCGACGAGATGATTTTCAGCGCCCAGATGGAGGATGTGCAGGGTTTCGGCAACGTCTTCAGCTACACCTACGGCAATATGGTCACCAAGGGCAACGGCAACTCGTCGTTCTTCATGAACGCCCGCTTCGTCGATTCCTACCAGTGGGCCGACGGCAGGCCCTTCGACTGGGACGACGTGATCGAAGGCTACGACGCCATGCAGCCCAAAGCCCGCAGCGTCTATTTCCTGCGCGACAACATGACATCGACCGAGAGTTCGACGATGCAGACCTACGGAGCCGACCTCTCGAAATACCTCGAATCGGGCAACGAAGCACGCATCCGGACAGCCTACACCGACCGCGACCCGCGTCTGGAAGCGACGGTCATCACCCCCTACTCGACCTACAAGGGCGGCGCGTCGGGCGCAGAGCTGACCTATACGCTGCGGTGGCCTTTCCGCTCCAGCGCGGCGCCGTCGCTCGACCTGGAGACCCGTGCGAACAGCTACATGCTCTACTCGATCCGCAAATTCGTGACCTCGGGCAACGAATATGCGCACATCCAGTACAACCCCGTCGATGTGCCGATCTTCCGTTATGCCGACGTGCTGCTGTGCCTCGCGGAGGCCGTCAACGAACAGGGACGCTACGGCGAAGCCGCAGGCTATGTGAACGAGGTCCGCAAGCGCGCGGGCGTCGCGGAGCTCAACACGCCGGGCAATCCGTATGTCGCCGTGACCAGCACCGACGAATTGCGCCCGCGCATCCGCAACGAGAAGAAATGGGAGCTGGCCTGCGAAGAGCAGCTCTACTGCGACGAACTGCGCTGGGGAACGTGGCAGGCGGACAAGTTCGCCGCCGGAAACGGCCTGCAAGAGACCTGGGGCGCTCCCGTATACGAATACCGGTGGGGCGGACCGGCCTACCTCAAATGGCCCGTACCCTCGTCCGAGCGGGAGAAGAACCCCAGCCTCGTCCAAAATGAAAACTGGCATTAGAAAACACCCAAACGAATATCCGATGAAACGAAAAATCCTGATGACGCTCTCCCTGCTCGCCGGCATTGCGGCCGGCGCCCGGGCCCAGCAAACCGCAGTCACGGCCCGGGAGGGAACGCTCGAACTCCCCACCTACGTCCTCAACGCAGCCGAAACGGCGCCCATCTTCGAACGCGACTGGTCCTACCAGCGGGCGCGCCGCTCGGTCTACCCCTATGCGCTCGACGACAACATGACGCGCGACAAAAAGACGGTGAGCTACAAGGCCCTCTACCTCGAAAACGAATACGTCGAACTGTGCGTCCTGCCGGAGATCGGCGGACGGCTGTTCTACGCCATCGACAAGACCAACGGCTACGACATCTTCTACCATCAGCACGTGGTCAAACCGGCGAACGTCGGCATGACGGGAGCGTGGATTTCGGGCGGCGTCGAGTGGAACGTCTTCCACCACCACCGCGCCACATCGAACATCCCGTGCGACTACCGCATCGTCGAGAACGGGGACGGCAGCAAGACCATCTGGGTCGGCGAGACCGAACTCCGCCACCGGATGTCGTGGGCCATCGGCATCACGCTCCGTCCGGGCAAATCCTACATGGAAATCACCGGACGGCTGGTCAACTCGACCGAGAACGACAATTCGATGCTCTACTGGTCGAACGTCTCGACGCTCGTGGACGACAACTACCAGATCATCTTCCCCCAGAGCACCGAATTCGTGACCTTCCACTGCAAGAACTGGTTCGCGCACTGGCCCGTCACCCGCGAGCCGTTCAACGGCATCGACGAGTATGCCGACGGCATCGACGCCTCGTGGTGGAAGAACCACTTCATGTCCAACTCGATGTTCGTGCACGACCTCAAGGAGGACTTCATCGCCGGGTACGACCACGGCCGCAAGGCCGGCACGATGCTGGCGGGCAACCACCACATCGTCAAGGGCGGCAAATTCTGGCTCTGGGGCCCCAACTCGGAGTGGGACACCCGCATCCTGACCGACAACGACGGCCACTACTGCGAACTGATGGTGGGCGCCTACTCGGACAACCAGCCCGACTACAACTGGAGCGCCCCCTACGAGGTGAAGGAGTTCACCCACTACTGGTACGGACTGCGCGACATCGGCGGCGTGAAGACCGGCAACCGGCAGGCGGCCCTGAACCTCGACCTCGTGGCTCCGGGCAAGGCGCTGATCGGCGTCAACGCCACGGAGAAACTCTCCGGAACGACCGTCGCGCTCACGGCCGGCGGGCGGACGCTCTTCACGCGGCGGACGGACCTCGCACCCGACGCGCCGTTCGTGGAGACCGTCGCCATCGACAAGACGATCCGGCCGACCGACCTGCGGATCACGCTCACCGGCGCCGCAGGCAGGGAGCTGCTGGCCTACTCGCCCGTGGAGCGCGACCCGGACAAACCGCTGCCGGAGATCGTGAAGCGTCCGCTGCGTCCCGAACAGATCGAAAACACCGAGGAGTGCTATCTCGTCGGGATGCGCAACCTGCAATTCCACAACCCGTTCATCGACCCCACGGACTATTTCGAAGAGGTGCTGCGCCGCGATCCGGGCGACACGCGCGCCAACACGCAGATGGGCGTCTGGTGGCGTCAGCGCGGCGACAACGAGAAGGCCGCCCGCTACCTGCGCAAGGCGATCGAACGCCAGACCAAGGACTATACCCGTCCGAAGGACTGCGAGGCGATGTACAACCTGGGGCTGATCCTCAAACAGGAGGGCAAGGTCGAGGCGGCGATGGACACGCTCTACCGCGCCGTCTGGAACTACAACTACAATTCGGCGGGGAATTTCCAGCTGGCGCAGCTCTACGTGGCGCAGGGCGACATTCCGATGGCGCTCGAACGGCTGGATGAGGCCATCGCCCGCAACGCCGACAATTTCAGCGCCCTGAACCTGAAAGCCACCATCCTGCGCACACGGGGCGACAAGGCGGGCGCCTCGGCCTGCGTGAAGCGCGTATCGGAGACCGATCCCGTGAACGCCTACGCCGCCTATGAACAGCTGCTGCTGGGCGAGAGCGACTATTTCGAAACGCTGATGCGCGACGAACCGGAATCGTATCTCGAACTGGCCCTCGCCTACCTGCACAACGGATTTCCGGAAACGGCCGTGGAGCTGCTCGAACAGATCGACGCCCGGACGGCCTACCCCACCGTCAAGATGTGGCTGGGCTATCTGGCCGGCAAGGCCGGCGACAAGGCCGCGGAAAAGAAGTATTTCACGGCGGCGCTGGCGATCCCGACCGACCGCTGCAACCCGTTCCGGCTGGAAACGACCGCCGTACTGGAACGGGCCAAGGAGCTCTGCCCGGAGAGTTACAAACCCTGCTACTACCTGGGAAACCTCTACTATAACAAACAGCCCGACCGCGCGATGGCCGAATGGGAGCAGTGCATCGCCAAAGAACCCTCGTTCGCCATGGCATGGCGCAACCTCGGATGGGCGCACTGGCTGCACACGAAGAACTACGGCGAAGCGGTGAAATACTACCGCAAGGCCATCGACCTGGCACCCGAAGAGGCGCTTTTCCTCGAAGAGATAGATCAGGTCTACGAAGCCAAGGGCGAGGACGTACAGGTGCGCTACGACCTGCTGAAAAGCCGTCACGCCGTCTGCACGAAACGCTACTCCCCGCTGGCCGGAGAGGTCACGGCGGGCATCTTCGTCGGGGATTACGACTATGTGCTCAAGCTGCTGAAGGAGTGCTATTTCCCGACGCGCGAAGGCGTCGCCAACTTCCACGATGTCTATGTCGATGCCCTGCTGCTGGCCGGGGAGGAGAAATTCGCCGCAGGGCAGCGGAAAGAGGCCCTCGGGCTCTTCGAGAGCGCCTTCGACTATCCGGAGAACCACCAGGTGTTCCTCGTTGACAAACGCACGCCCCGCGACGCCCAGATCTACTGGTTCATCGGCAACGCTTACGAACGAATGGGCAACCGCTCCAAGGCCATGCTGAACTACAAAAAGGCCGCGGCGGTGAACGTCAAGAAGACCGACTACCGCTACTGGCAGGGCCTCGCGCTCGAAAAACTGGGCAAAAAGGCCGAGGCCGAAGCCCTGTTCGAAGCGCTCGTCGAGGCCGGAAAGGCCGCCGTCGTCGAGGACTACGTGAACTTCTACGGCGCCGAGGGCACCACGGGCAAGACCGTGGCGACGATCAACACCCGGGCCTGCTACACCCAGGGGCTCGGACAACTGGGACTCGGCAACCGGGACGAAGCCCGGAAATGCTTTGCGAAATCCGTGGAGCTGAAACCCGACAACCTCTGGTCGGCGGTGATGCTCCGGGAATTGAAACGATAAACGACTGCAAAAATGAATCTTCAACGAACACTGATGCTCGGAGGCTTCGCGGCCGCTGCCCTGACCGGGCAGCAGGCCGCAGCCCAGAAGCGGCCCAACATGGTCGTCATCCTCGCCGACGATTGCAGCTGGTATGACATCGGCTGCTACGGCGCGGTCAACAACCGCACGCCGCACATCGACTCGCTGGCCCGCGCAGGCATGCGCTTCACGAACACCTGGAACTCCGTATCGACGAGCGTGCCCACACGCCACTGCCTCTATACGGGCATGTACCCGATCCGCAACGGCGGGCACTACAACCTCAGCGCGATCCGCGAAGGGGTCGAGACCATGCCCGTACGCCTTGCGCGGCTCGGCTACCGGGTGGGGCTGGCGGGGAAATGGCACATCCACCCGAAAGAAGCCTTCCCGTTCGAACGGGTCCCCGGATTCGCGGTCAACTGCCTGACGAAAGACCCTTCGCACACGATGGAGGGGGTCGAGGAGTTCATTTCGCGCGACCGTGAAGAACCCTTCTGCCTGGTGGTGGCCTCGGTCAACCCGCACGTTCCGTGGACGGGCGGCGATCCTTCGAAATTCGACCTCGGGAAACTGGTTCTGCCGCCCCATTTCGTCGATACGCCGCAGACGCGCAAAAGCTATGCGGCCTATCTGGCCGAAATCGACCTGCTCGACCGGGAGGTGGGCGACGTAGTACGGGTACTGCGGGAACGGGAGCTGCTCGACGACACGCTGGTGATCTTCCTCTCGGAACAGGGGACGCAGCTCACGGGCGCCAAGTGGACCAACTGGAACGCCGGGGTGCACGCGGCGATGATCGCCCGCTGGGACGGCCGCATCCGCCCGGGCCGCACGACCGACGCCATCGTGCAGTACGAAGACATCCTGCCGACGCTCGTGGCGCTGGCAGGCGGAAGTCCCGACCGCGAGATGGACGGCCACAGCATCGCGCCGCTCCTCGAAGGGCGCAGCGACCGCCACCGCAAATACGCCTTCCACCTCCACGACAACTACCCGTCGGGACCTCCCTATCCCATCCGCGCAGCGGGCGACGGCCGCTACCGGCTGATCTGGAACCTGACCCCCGATCAGAGGATGATCGCCAAAAACATGGAAAACGAGCTGTGGCTCAAATCGTGGAAAGCGACCGACACGGAGCATGCGAAATTCATCGTCGGACGATGGTATCACCGTCCGGAGTTCGAGCTGTACGACACGGCGGCAGACCCCTGGGAACTGACCAACCTGGCCGGGAAAAAGGAGTATGCCCGCATACAGGCCCGGCTGTTCCGGGCGCTGAAGAAATGGATGCGCGAGCAGGGCGATCCGGGCATCGGAGCCGATACGGAACAAAACAAACCGGCGAACCGCCCCGCACAAAAAACCATTCAGCCATGAAACGAATCATCCTTGCGGCCGTTTGCGGCGCGACGGCGGTCCTGACCGCCTGCACCGCAGGCGCGCCCTCCGTGGAAACCGCCCCGTTCGGACAACTCTCGTCCGGCGAGGAGGTCACCCTCTACCGGCTCCGTAGCGGCAGCGGCGCCTCGATGGAGGTCATCGACTACGGCTGCCGCGTGGTGCGGATCTGCGTCCCCGACCGCAACGGCGTGATCGCCGACGTCGTGCCGGGATACGACAACATCCGCGACTTCGAGACTGGAAGCGAACGCTTCTTCGGGGCTCTGATCGGCCGCTACGGCAACCGCATCGCCAACGCCTCGTTCCCGCTCGACGGCGACACCGTGCGGCTCACCGCCAACGAGCGGCTGGCCGGATGCCCCGGCCACCTGCACGGCGGCAACAAGGGTTTCGACCGGGTGATGTGGCAGGCCGAACCGCTCACGGAGGCCGACCGCGCGGGCGTGCGCTTCACGCGCCTCAGCCCCGACGGCGAGGAGGGCTATCCGGGCAACCTCGCCTGCACGGTCACCTACTGGTTCACGAAGGACAACGTCTGGCGGGCCGAGTACACGGCCGTGACCGACCGTCCGACGGTCGTGAACCTCTCGAACCACACCTATTTCAATCTTAAAGGCGTGGACGACGGCGGCTATGTGATGGACCACGTGATGCAGGTCGAGGCAGACCGCTACCTGCCCAACGACGCGCGTTTCGTCCCGCTCGGTCCGTCGGAGCCCGTGGAGGGCACGCCCTTCGACCTGCGGGAGCCCCACCGCGTGGATTACGCCATCGACACCCCCAACGAACACCTGCGCACGATGCGCGGCTTCTCGGTCTGCTGGGTACTCCGCAGCCAGACAGGCGAACCGGCCCGGGCCGCCGACCTCTGGGAACCGCGCAACGGCCGCGGCATCGAACTCTGGACCACGGAGCCCGGACTGCTGACCTATACCGGACGGCTCTTCTCCCCGAAGGTCGTGGGCAAGGGCGGCCGGGCGGTGGAGAAATTCGGCGGCATGCTGCTCGAGACACTCCGCTACCCCGACTCGCCGAACCACCCCGAATACCCGTCGGCCGTGCTCCGCCCCGGCGAAACCTATCATTCAACCACCGAATTCCGGTTCTATGCCAGATAGTCCCGGAGTCCCAATGAACCGAACGCCATGAAACAAATCATCACGAAACTCGCCCTGGCGGCACTCGCCTTCGGCACGCCGGGCTGCAGCGACGACGACTCGCCCGGACCGAACCGGGGAGGAGCCTCCGAATCGCAGGAGCTGACCCTGACGCCCATCGGACAGCTAAACCAGGGCGCGGACGAGATCAACTCCCACACCGACGCGACCGCACGGTCGTCGGTCAAGATGAACTACCGCAGCTACCTCAACCTCGGCCAGAGCGTCACGGGCAACGACGCGCCCAACTACGCACGGCTCAAACGCCTCGCCGACGGCTCCTGGATACTTTTCAACCACTACGGCGACGGAGGTGCGAACGGCTTCGACGTCCACTACGCCACGAGTCCCGACCTGGAGAACTGGACCTACCGCGGCAAGCTGCTCGAACGCTACGTCATCACCAATTCGCGCGGCAATCAGGACAAGCGGGTCTTCACCAACCCCAACGCCATCGTGCTGTCGAACGGCGACCTCCTGGCTTTCGCCTCCTACCGGGCCAACATGAGCTACAACTACCTCGACTGCCAGTACGACCACGGAATCGTCATCCTGCGCAGTACGGACAACGGCAGGACGTGGAGCGATCCGCAGGAGATATACCACGGTCCGAACTGGGAGGCGCACATGGTGGAACTGCCTTCGGGAGAGCTGCAATGCTATTTTTCGGAGAGCCGTCCGTGGATTTCGGGCGGACATTCGGGGACCTCGATGGTCGTCTCCGCCGACCGCGGCGCGACCTGGACCCCGGGACTCGACCGGCCCCCTTACCGGGTCATCCGCCAGCACTGGGTGAACAGCGACAAGGACGCCACCTTCTACACCGACCAGATGCCGGTCGTCGTGCGCCTCAACAACAGCAACAAGCTGGCCGCGGCGCTGGAATCGGCCGTGAGCTGCGTCAACGGCAACACCTCCTACGCCATCTCGTTCGCCTATTCCGACGACGAGGGGCAGTGGGGCCGTCTCGAAGGGGACGAAACGGGCCCCGCCGACCGTCAGAGCAACCTGTTCGACGGCGCGGCGCCTTTCCTCGTGCAGTTCCCGTCGGGCGAGACCCTCGTGTCCTACGGACTCTCGAGCCGGATGAACATGCGCCTCGGCGACGCCGAAGCCCGCACGTTCGGCGAACCGTTCGCAGCGCTGCCGGGACGCGGCTCCTGGGGCTGTCTGGAACTGAACGGCAGCCACGAGGTGATCGCCGCGATGCGCAACAGCGAAAATTCAGGTGACGTCACTATCGCGCTGGCCCGCTTCCAACTGAACCACCGCATCACGGCGACCCGCCGCACGGTCTCCGTCGACGGCGGCAACGCGGAGTGGGCGGCGACGGACGATGCACTCTTCGTGGGCGGGAAATCGCAGGCCCAGGCCACGCTCCGCTGCTCGTGCGACGACCGGAACGTCTATTTTCTCGTGGAGGTGCTCGACGAGGCTATTTCGCGCGACGATTACGTGAATATCCTGCTCTCACCCGCCAACGAGAGCGACAGGCTCACCTCCGCCGCCCGCCGCATCAAGGTCTCGCACAGCGGACTGAAGAGCACGGACGTCTATGCCGGAGGCTGGCGCGAGACCGACATGGGCGTCACGGTGCAGGCCGCCTACGACGGCACGATCTCGGACAACGGCGACATGGACCACGGCTATCTGGTCGAGGTCGCCGTGCCGCGTTCGCAGCTCGACCTCGCATCGGGGGAGATTCTCGTAAACCTCGTGCTGTTCGACAGCCAGGGCGGCGAGGACGCCATCTGCCCCACGTCGTCGCGCAGCATCGCGACCTGGATACCCATCGCAGGGCTGTAAAAACAGCCGTCGGAAAGGTGGCGCGGAACGGCAGCGGTTCCGCGCCACTGCCTTTTCGGAACGCCCCCGAACTATTTTTTACGATTTTCCTTCGTTATGTCTGAGGGAATTTCTACCTTTGCCCCGCAACTCGTTTCAAAAGGAGATGAAAGTATTTACAAGCGTCACGGAGCTTCGCTCCGAGTTGGACCGGACGGAACCGTCGGGCGTCGGCTTCGTACCCACGATGGGTGCCCTGCATGCGGGGCACCGTTCGCTCGTCGAGCGCGCGCGGAAGGAGAACGCCACGGTCGTCGTGAGCGTCTTCGTGAATCCCACGCAGTTCAACGACAAGAACGACCTCCGTCACTATCCCCGCACCCCGGAGGCGGACCGGAAACTCCTGGAGGAAGCCGGCGCGGACCTCGTGCTGATGCCCTCGGTCGAGGAGATCTACCCCGAGGAGGACACCCGGGTCTTCGACTTCGGGCAGATCGACAAGGTGATGGAGGGCGCGACGCGTCCCGGCCACTTCAACGGCGTGGCGCAGGTCGTCAGCCGCCTGTTCGACATCGTGCGTCCGGCGCGCGCCTATTTCGGGGAGAAGGATTTCCAGCAGATCGCCGTCATCAAGGCGATGGTGGCCCAGCTGCGGCTGCCGGTCGAGATCGTGGAGTGCCCGATCGTCCGCGGCGACGACGGGCTGGCGCTCTCCTCGCGCAATCAGCTGCTCGACGCCCCGCACCGCGCCGCCGCACCGCACATCTACGCCGTGCTGCGCCGTGCCGCGGAGAAGTCGCACGAACTGACGCCCGCCGGACTGAAAGCGTGGGTGACGGCCGAGGTGGAGAGCGATCCGCGGCTCAAAGTGATCTACTACCAGTCGGTCGATGCGCTGACGATGCAGGAGGTGCCGGCATGGGACGCCTCGGAACGCATTCAGGGCTGCATCGCCGTACAGGCGGGAGACATCCGTTTAATCGACAATATCCGAATCCGATAATGAAATTCCAGATTGAAGTCATCAAATCGAAGATCCACCGCGTAACGGTCACGCAGGCCGACCTGAACTACGTGGGGAGCATCACCATCGACGAGGCGCTCATGGAAGCCGCCAACATGATCGAAGGCGAGAAGGTCCAGATTATGGACATCAATAACGGAGAGCGTTTCGAGACCTACATCATCAAGGGCGAGCGCGGCAGCGGCTGCATCTGCCTGAACGGCGCCGCGGCGCGCAAGGTGCAGGTCGGCGATGTCATCATCATCGCCTCCTATGCGCTGATGGATTTCGAGGAGGCCAAGCAATTCCGTCCGTGGATCGTATTCCCCGACACGGCGACCAACCGGCTCGTCGAATAACGCCGCAGGCCGGCAGGCCCGGCCGCGGAAAAGCATAAAATCACCCGAAGCCTCTTCCGATGGACATCACGCTCTCCCTGCTCGCTTTCGCACTCTCGATACTGGGCATCATCGGTTGTATCGTGCCCGCCCTGCCGGGCGTGGTGCTGAGCTACGCGGGGCTTCTTTGCGCCTATTTCACCTCCTATTCCCAGATGAGCGCCGGGGCGCTGTGGCTGTGGCTCGGGGTGACCGTCGCCGTGAGCGTCGCCGACTATTTTCTCCCGGCGTGGATGACGCGCCGCTTCGGCGGTTCGCGCGCGGGCGCCATTGGCGCCACGGTGGGCGTCTTCGCAGGGTTCTTCCTTTTCCCGCCCGTGGGCATCTTTCTCGGCCCCTTTCTGGGCGCCGTGCTGGGCGAACTGCTCAACGACCGCAGCGACGTGCCGAAAGCCTTTCTGATAGGGTTCGGTTCGTTCCTCTCGTTCATCGTCGGCACGGGGATCAAGATCGCCGCCTCGGCGGGCATGCTGATCCACGTCGCGGCCGACACATGGCCCGCGCTGAGAGGCTGGTTCGCAGCGACCTTCTGAAAACAAAGAGACGCCCGACAAGAGCGCTTTCAACGATTTCACCCCTGCCGGAGCTTGCTCCGACAGGGGTGATTTTCAATTCCGGGGACTTGTGAGTCCCTTTTCCCTACTCCGTAACGCCGTCAATAGCGGTAGTGCTCGGCCTTGTAGGGTCCCTCTTCGGGGACGCCGATGTAGGCGGCCTGCTTGGGAGTCAAGTGTGTCAGTTCGACGCCCAGATTGTCCAGATGCAGGCGTGCGACCTCCTCGTCGAGGTGCTTCGGCAGGCGGTAGACCCCCACTTCGAGATGCTTCTCCCACAGCTCCATCTGCGCGAGGCACTGATTGGTGAAGGAGTTCGACATCACGAAC
>ERZ857757.1058-NODE-1058-length-23613-cov-3.360090_pt1 | contig 23613 bp, 24 predicted proteins | sample MGYA00519764_ERZ857757 | MGnify/ENA primary metagenome ERZ857757 (study PRJEB31778, sample SAMEA3449359) | human gut metagenome | biome: human gut; feature: human-associated habitat; material: faeces | place: United Kingdom | collected 2010/2012 ... | reverse complement strand
GGCTGAAGCGGCGTGACGGTTTCCGTCACGCCGCTTGCTCTAAGAGAACCATCGGCTTACGCCGGTGGTCTTGACTGTTCAGTTGTCGTCCGAAACGGCGAGCGCCATGCCGAAGAGGGCGCACCAGAAAAAGAGAATGCGCGGGTAAAACCAGATATACTCCGGAATGCCGCCGAGCGCGGCTCCGGCGAGCGCGGCGATGAGGGCCTGCGTTTCCCAACGGTCCCGCTTTTCGGGCCTGGCGCGCATCGCGCGGCGCAGCCGCACGAAAATGCCGAAGAAAAAGCCGCAGAACAAAAGTCCGCCGACTATGCCGGTCGAGAGGAACATTTCAAGATACAGCATATTGGAGTGCGGAGGCTGAAAATCGAGAAGACCGGTAGCATAGGGGGCGTAAGCCGCGGAGAAATTCTCCGGCCCCAGCCCGATGCCGAGCAGCCAGTGATCCTTCCACACGGCCAGACACTCGCTCCAGAGCACAAACCGTCCGGACGCCGAAGCGTTCGAGAAATCGAGCATCGACAAGAACCGCGCCTGCAGGCTCTCCGGCAGAAGAAACAGAGCGCCGATGCCGAGCGCCGCCGCCGGAAGCAGCAAAAGCTTCTTTTTATACCAGAGTAGCAGCACGAGCGTGAGCGCGAGCATGATCCAACCGGTGCGGGCGTATGTGAGCAGAATGGCCACGCAGGGGAGAAGAAGCGGGACGGTGAGCGCGGTGCGCTGTGCCTTCGTCGGGGCGGTCAGCGCCCAGACGAGCGCGATGGGCAGCGCCATGGCGAGAAATTCGCCGCAGTTGATGCCGTGCTCGAGCGTCGCGCCGAGCCGCCGGTACATCTCGCCGTCGATCGGCACGTCCGAGGCCTCCGCGCCGGTGACATAGTTCCACAGCCCGTAGAGCGAAACGGCGAGCAGCGTGATGTATAGGGCCGCCGCCGCGGCGCGCCGCTCGGTCCGTGTGCGAAACTGCGCCGCCGTGAGATACGCGAGCAGGAAGCCCGTCCAGAAAAAGAGCGCCACGCGGAGATTGCCCGCTTTGTTTCCCGCCCAGAGCGTGCAGAGAAAGGTCATCAGAAGAAAGCCGAGCGCGGCGGGGCCGAGATCTCCGATGTTTCGCGGCGCATCCTTTCGCGCCGCGCAGCCGAACCAGTAGACTAAGAGCGCAGCGAGCGCGAAGAGCACGGCATAGAGATTGTTCCACGCCCCGTGCGGCACGCAGAGCATCGCCCCCATGCCGAGCAGGAGAAACCACTGTGAAAACGAAAGACCGCAGCGCCGTTTGCCGGCTTTGAGCGGCAGACGCGAGAGCGCGCGCACCGGCAGTGCCGAGAGCGTGCCGAGAGCGCGGTAAACCGATGTATTTTCCCAACGGGTCATAAAAAGACCTCCGGTGTTGTATAGTATGTTCTTACAGAATAGCAGAGAGTGTCCGCCGCGTCAAATCCCGCTCTTGAAAAATGTTCCTGCGTGCTTTATGATAAGATATATTTTTTTGAAACGGAGAACGGACAGTGAGCAAGAAATTCGTTGGATTCTGGAATGTATCGGTCATTCTGACATACATAGAGCTGTGCATTGCGGTGGGGAGCATCTGCGCCGTGGCAGACGGGAAGGTCTGGCCGGCGGTGATCGGCCTTGCACTCTGCGGCCTTTGCGATATGTTCGACGGGAAAATCGCCCGCGCCACGAAGCGCACGAAGGACGCCGAGGTGTTCGGCATCCAGATCGATTCGCTGTGCGATCTCGTGTCGTTCGGTGTGCTGCCGAGCGCCATCGGCCACGCGATGGGCATTACGGGTATTGCCATGGCGGTGCTGATGTTCTATACGCTCTGCGCCGTCATCCGGCTGGGGTATTTTAACGTCACCGAGCAGAAGCGCCAGGAGACCACGAGCGAGAACCGCACCTCGTTCGAGGGTCTGCCGGTCACTTGGTCGGCGGTCATCGTGCCGCTCGTATCTCTCGTCCGCCTCGCGAACGAGAGCATTATGCCGTGGGTGATGGGCGGCGTGCTCTTCATCGTAGGCTTCTGCTTCATCGCGCGTATCCGCGTAAAGAAGCCGCAGATCTGAAATGAAACGCAAACGCATTTTGACGGTTTTGATCGTTCTCGCGCTCGTGTTCATCTGGGGCAACTCGCTCGTCTCGCGCGAGCTTTCGGGGAAAATCAGCGACGATATCCTGTTCTTCCTGAACGCCGCGGCGGAAAAGGTCGGGCTCGGGCCGGACGCTTTCACTTATATGACGGACGAGGACGGCGACGGCGTTGCCGAGCAGCCGACGAGCCATCTCATCCGCAAGGCGGCGCACGTCACGGAGTATGCGGTGTTTGCAGCGCTTCTGTTCCTCCGGCTGGAGAGCGCCGGGAAAAAGCGGTTTTTCACCGCCTGGGGTCTCGGCACGCTGACCGGCGCGATAGATGAAATGCTCCAGATATTCTCCCACCGCGGCAGTCAGGTGCGGGACGTGCTCATCGACACCGCCGGCGCGCTGCTGGGTCTAGCCATTGTGTCATTGATCTTTTACATGAAAAGCAGAAAAGAGAAGTCAGCTTGACTTCTCTTTTTTCTTACCTCCAGTTAATGAAAGAAATAGTAAAATATGGCATAACATAATACAAAAAATACAAACTGAAAGAAATTTTTGTCGTATTTTAAATGCTCTCGTAGACATTAGTCCCCTTCTGTGATACTATGTTAAAAAAGGAGAACAGAGGGACTATACTATGGTTGCAGTAAAAATTGAATGTCCGTATTGTGGCGCGGCTTTGGACTGCGACGCAAACGGTAGCACTGATATTCTGTGTAAGTATTGTGGTGGCAGGATTCATCTAGACGATGGAGTCGTTCGCGTAGAGTATAAAGAGAAAAAGGAAAATCATGTAAATATCAACAATCAAATCAACAGACGTGACGAGTATCACTACATAGACGAGGCAGCTCTGGAGAGAGCAAAAAATAAGAAAAGGTCAATTATGTTTTACTTTATTGGATTTCTTGTTTTTTGCATGATGTTAGTTGCTGCGGCAGTAGGTGGGTATCACTATCGAGAGGCTAAAATCGTTGCAATTCCCGACCGCTCCATTGAAGTTCGATTTACGGAGGTTATCCTTGGAAAGGCCAACGAACAGGCCGATTTGATCGTTATGGAACAGGAGCTTTCTGCGCATTCAACATTGGAAAAAACTGGCTTGTTTGATTGGGGAATTTTCAAAAAAAGTAAAAACATTACATACTTCGGAAAAGCAATTTATACTGTAAATCTTAATCAGATGCGCGAAAACGATGTTGCTGTGGATATTGACACAAAAACTGTTACAATATATATTCCGCGTCCTGAGGTATACGATTTGATAGTCGATCCTAACGACTTTATCCTTGATGAAACTTCCAAAGGACTCCTCGCATTTGGCGATATAAAAATGACGCTTGAAGAAGCGTTTTACATTGAAAGCCAAGCGGTGAGCGTGCTAAAAGGGGCTGCCGAGGCGGATGAATTGACAGAAAAAGCGGAGGATACAGCTGAGAAAAAGCTGGAAGAACTTTTTCAGCCAGTTGCAAGGGCTGTTGACCCTGATTATCGGATTGTCATTCGGATGTATTAATCCTTTATTTAGAAAGCGAATTTCTACACATAGAAAAATTCCATTTGATGATTTTACAAAAGAGAAGTCAAACTGACTTCTCTTTTTCTATGCGCCGGTGCAGATAATCGAGCGCGTCGGAAAGCCCGCCAAGCTGGTCGATGAGCCCGCTTCGGACGGCTTCCTCGCCGTCGAGCACGCTGCCGATGTCCTGCGTCAGCTCGCCGGTGCGCATCATATACTCGGTGAATCTCTCCGGCGTGATGTGGGAATGGCCGGTGATGAACCGGACGATCCTATCGCTGATGCGCGAAATATAATCGTACGTCTGCGGCACGCCGATCACAACGCCCGTGAGCCGCACCGGGTGGATCGTCACGGCGGCGCTCGGCACGATGAACGACCGGTCTGCCGCCACCGCGAGCGGCACGCCGATGGAATGCCCGCCGCCGAGAACGACGCTCGCCGTCGGCTTGCTCATTCCGGCGATCATCTCGGCAAGGCAGAGCCCCGCTTCAATGTCGCCGCCGACGGTGTTGAGCAGTATGAGCAGTGCACGGATATCCTCCGTTTCCTCTACTGCGGCGAGCAGCGGCATGATGTGCTCATACTTGGTCGTTTTCGTGTCCGGCGGCAGCATCACATGTCCTTCGACCTGCCCGATGATCGTGATGCAGTGGATCTCTCCGACCCGTGCGGCGCCAAGCTCACGCAGGGCTTCCTGTTCTCTTTCCTCCATGCGGCAACCCTCCTCCGGAGAAGTATGCCGCGCCGTACGCATCTGTATACATTCTTTATTTGTGGAAATTGACAAAACGGAAATTTTTACCTATAATCTATTCTGAAATTTTGCCGCAAAGGTGTTTCCGTATGGTATTTTCCAGCCTGATATTTCTCTATGCGTTTCTGCCGCTGAGTCTGGCGGTGTATGCGCTCTGCCGCAGTCTGCGGGCAAAGAACATCAGCCTGCTCGTTTTCTCGCTGATCTTCTATGCGTGGGGCGAGCCGGTGTATGTGCTGCTGCTGATGGCGATGGCGCTTTTTGACTGGTATTTTGCTCTGCGTGTACAAAGAGCGCAAAGGGAAGAGAAAAACGCCAAGCTCTGGGTCGCGCTTGCGTGCGTCGTGAATCTCGGCCTGATCGGGTTTTTCAAATACGCGGGCATGGTCTGCTCAATCTTCGGGGACGTACCGGCGTTCGTGCAGCGCATCGCGCTGCCGCTCGGCATTTCGTTCTATACGTTCCAGCTTCTGAGCTATGTTGTAGATGTGTACCGCGGCGACGCTGAGGCACAGGATAAATACTGGCATGTGCTGCTCTACGCCGCGCTCTTCCACCAGTGCATCGCCGGTCCCATCGTCCGGTACAAGACCATCGCGAAGGAACTCTTCGATGGCCGTGACGAGACGACCGACCGTGCGCGCGGCTGTACGCGCTTTGCCGTTGGCCTTGCAAAGAAAACGGTGCTCGCAAATGCCTGCGGCGCGCTTGCCGATTCGCTTCTGCTCACGGACGCCGCCATCGGTTCGGCCTCACAGCTGGCGGAAAACCTTGCGGCGCTTTCCAACACGCCGGCGCTTGCGCTCTGGATCGGCATAATTGCGTATGCGTTCCAGATCTATTTCGATTTTTCCGCCTATTCCGATATGGCCATCGGTATGGGACAGATGATCGGGCTGCACTATCTCGAAAACTTCAACTATCCCTACATATCCCGCACGGCGACGGAGTTCTGGCGGCGGTGGCATATGTCGCTCGGCACCTTTTTCCGCGACTATGTGTACATCCCGCTCGGCGGCAACCGGAAGGGAAGAGCGCGCGCGTTTCTGAATCTCTTCATCGTCTGGGCACTTACCGGCCTCTGGCACGGGGCGAGCTGGAACTTTGTGCTCTGGGGGCTTTATTACTTTGTTCTGCTCATGCTCGACCGGCTGTTCTGGCAGAAGCTGCTCGACAAGCTGCCGAAGGCGGTCTCGGCGATCCTTTCCCACATCACGCTCCCGCTCGCGGTGCTCTTCGGGTGGGTGCTCTTCAAGTTCACATCGCTCCCGCTCGCCGCAGCGGTTGTGCGCGGCATGTTCTGCGGCAACGGCAACGCCTTTACGAGCTTCACCGTTACGGCGGAGATAAAGAGCCATATGTATCTGCTCATCTTCTGCGCCGCGGCGGCAACGCCGGTGTTTTCGTATCTTGCGAAGCGCTGGGAGCGCGCCGGAGAGGGGAGCGCCCTTGCGCAGAAAAGCTATTCCGTTGCCGCCTATGGCGTTGCGCCGGTTCTGCTGCTGCTTCTGAGCACCGCATGCCTTGTCGGCAACAGCTTTAATCCGTTCCTATACTTCCGGTTCTGAGAGGGATCCTATGCACGATGAACACGAAATCATAAGCCGCCGCGCCCGGCGCGCCCATGCGGAAAAACAGAAACGCCGCGCCCGTTTGCCGGGGCTGCCGTTCTTCCTCGCGCTGGGCATTCTCACGGTCATTGCGTGGATACTGCCGCTGCGCCCGACGGTGTCGGCAAAGGAAAAGCGCACGCTGGAGGCGTTTCCGGAGTTTTCTCTTTCCGCTGTGACGAACGGAAGCTATTTTTCCGATATCAGTCTCTGGTTTTCGGACACGTTCCCGGGACGTGACGGCTGGATCATGGCCGCGCAGCGGCTCGAATCGCTGTACGGCGACTCCTCCGTAACGGTGTACGGCAATGCCTCTGCCGGAGACAAGATCCCCGTTCCGTCCACGCCCGCGCCGGAGACGAGCGCCGACCCGGCAAAGCCGGCAAGCGAACCGACGCCAACCCCGGAACCGACGCTTACCCCGGAGCCGACGCCTACGCCGGAACCGGAGTGGGGCGGGGAAAACCCGGATGACGAGCTCGTAACGCTCGGCGCCGTCATCCAGATCGGCGACAGTGCCTATACCTATACGGCTTTCAGCCAGTATTATTCGGACACCTACGCCGCCAATGTGACGCGGGCGGCCGATCTGCTGGAAGGGAAATGCCGCGTCTTTGACGTATTCGTCCTCCACGGGACGACGCTCATGCTCCCGCGTGAGTACCGCGAGTCGATCGGCGTTGCATGCGAGGAGGACATCCTCGCCTATGTAAATTCCCAAATGGGCGACAATGTCTACTGCGTGGACACCTACAACTCACTCCTGCCGCACAACGGCGAGTACATCTATTTCCGCACCGACCACCACTGGACGGCGCTCGGCGCGTGGTACGCCTATGCGGAATGGGCGAAAATGGCGGGCTTTGAGCCGGTGCCGCTCAGTGAGTATGAGGAGATTGTGCAGGAGCCGTTTTACGGCAGTCTCTACTATCAGGCCCACCAGAGCGGCAAGCTCACGGCCGATCAGGTCTACGGCTATGTCCCGCCCGGCGATGTGCATCTCTATATCAACCAGGGAAGCAACGACTCGCTCTCCAACCGCGGTTATGAGCAGACGCTCATTACCCAGATCCACGGGAACGACAAATACATGTGCTTCCTCACGGGCGACTTCCCGCTGTGCACGTTCATAAATAACGACATCACCGACGGCAGCGCGTGCCTGCTCGTCAAAAACTCCAACGGCAATCCGTTCGGGTATTATCTCACGCAGCATTATCAGTATGTCTATGTGATGGACTACCGCAAATACTTCAGCCGCCCGCTGACGAAGTTTGTGGACTACTACGATGTGGACGACGTGATCTTCTGCCTGAGCAGCGGTCAGGCGCAGAGTGCCGGCGGCAACAGTCTGCTGCAGGGACTTATTCAATAATCAAGCACAAAAACACCGGCGGCTATCGTTTCCGATAGCCGCCGGTATCTTTTGGCGTGAGCTGCCCTCTTTGCGGGAGGTGGATCGGCGCAAGGCGCCGGGACGGAAGGAGGACACTTCCGTAAATAGGGAGCAGGATGAGAAATTATCTGTCCTTATAGAACGCCCACATGGCCTTGTAGGTCTGGTAGCAGTCAAACTTTGTCACGGTCTCAAAGGGAGCGTGCATCGAGAACACGGGCGTACCGGCGTCGATGGTATCGATGTTGCGGTTGGCCATATACTGCGCGACCGTTCCGCCGCCGCCCTGATCGACCTTGCCGAGCTCGCTCATCTGCCAGACAACGCCGTTGTCGGCAAAGATCTTGCGCAGCTTGCCGACGACCTCGGCGGAGGCGTCATTGCTGCCGGACTTGCCGCGCGAGCCGGTGAACTTGCAGATGCCGACGCCGTAGTTGGCGCGGGCACCGTTGCGGTTGGGGTACTCGCTCACGTCCCAGAACGTCGGGTCGTAGGCGTTGCAGACGTCCGCGCTGACGCAGAAGCTGTTTTCAAAGCAGTCGCGCAGATGCACGTCCTGCTGCTCGCAGAGGTCGGCCATGAACGTTTCAAACGCGCGGCTCTGCATGCCGGATACGCCCATCGAGCCGATCTCTTCCTTGTCGGCGAGGACGCACACGGCGGTGCGATCCGGCGTCTCGGTGTCGAAAATGGCCTTGAGCTCGGCATAGGCGCACACGCGGTCGTCCTGACCGTAGCCGCCGATGAACGAGCGGTCCACGCCGATGTCGCACGCTTCAAAGCTCGGCACGACCTCCAGCTCGGCAGAGAGAAAGTCCTCTTCCGTGATGTCGTAGCGGTCGTTCAGAAGCGACATGACCGCGAGCATCACGCGCTTGGTGCCCTCCCCGGCGTAGGGGACGCTGCCGGCGAGAAGGTTCAGATACTCGCCCGGAATGATGTCCGAGCCGTGCTTGGCCATCTGGTCCTTTGCGAGATGCGGCAGCAGATCGGTGATCGTGAACTTCGGATCCTCGGGATCCTTGCCGATGACGACCTCAATGGTCTCGCCGTCCTTCTTCGTCACGACGCCGTGGATTTCCAGCGGGATGGCGACCCACTGGTATTTCTTGATGCCGCCGTAGTAATGCGTCTTGAGAAGGCAGATCTCGTCCTTTTCGTAGAGGGGGATGGGCTTGAGGTCAAGGCGCGGGGAATCGACGTGCGCCGCGGCGATGTTCGCGCCATGGTCGAGCGTTTCGCGGCCCATAACGGCGAGCATGAGCGCCTTGCCGCGCACGCTCTTATAGATCTTTGTGCCCGGCTCGAGCACCATGCCGCGCTCATACGGCACAAAGCCGAGCGCTTCGGCCTGCGCGATGGCCTCGGTCACGGCCTCGCGCTCGGTGCGCGCGGCGTTCAGATATGCCTTATACGCCGTCGCGTATTCCTCAAGCTTGATGCGCTCGTCTACGTCGATGATATCGTAGCCCTGCTTCTGCTTGTAAAGAAGCTTTTCCCGCAGAGCGTCCAGTTCATTCTTTTCTTCCATAAAAACATCTATCCTTTCTGTGCTTTTATATTTGCTGTCTTTTATTAACCGATGCCGAAAAGCTCCCGGCATTTGGCTTTCAGTTCTTCCGGCGTGCCGTCGTTGCGCAGCAGATAATCGCAGCGCATTTCATAATACTCGTCGTCCGGCTGCGCCTCAATGCGCGCGAGCGCGTAGTCCGCGTCGATGCCGTCGCGCACCATGATGCGCGCGCAGCGCTCGTCGTCCGGGGCGGTGACGCCCACGGTGAACACGCAGTCCTCGGAAATACCGCTTTCAAAAAGCGCGATGGCGTCCACAACGGCAACGGTGCCGCCCTGCCAGACGTATTCGCGCAGACGGCGGTAAATGTCCTCGCGGACATAGCGGTGCGTGATGGCATTGAGATCGCGCAGCGCCTCCGGCACGGCAAAGACGATCGCGCCGAGCATCTTCCGGTCGAGTTTTCCGTTTTTGAAAACGGCGGGGAAGCGCGCCTCGATCTCCGCGAGCATATCCGCGTTCGTTTCGAGAAGCTCGTGGTATATTTTATCGCAGTCGAGCGCGAGCACGCCCTGCGCGGCGAGAAACTGCGTTACGGTCGTCTTGCCGCTGCCGGAGCCGCCCGTCACGCCGATGAGCCGCACGCCGGAGAGGAGCGCGTTTTCGATCTCTTCCTTTGCCAGCGCGCCCTCGCGCAGAATTTTGAAGGGCTTCTGCGTCAGATCGAGGATCGTGGACTCGCGTGAGAGCGTGCATTCGCCGCCGTCGATCACGCCTTCGATCTGCCCGTCAAAGTAGGCGAGCACCTGCTGCGCGGTCGTAGGGCTGGGAGCCCCGGAGGGATTCGCCGAAGGCCCGGCAAGAGGCAGCCGGGCGCGCTCAAGCAGCGAGAGCGTGAGCGGGTGCGCCGGGCAGCGCAGCCCGACGGTGTCCTTGCCCGCGCGCACGATGGAGGGGACAACGTCCTTTTTCGCCTCCAGCACGAGCGTGAGCGGGCCGGGCCAGAACCGCGCGGCGAGAATAAACGCCGCCGGGGGGATATGTTCCGCGTACTTTTCGATCTCCGCCGGGCCCGCCACCATGAGCGAGAGCGGCTTTACCTCCGGGCGGCCCTTGACCTCATAGAGATGCGCGACCGCCCCGGCGTCGAGACCGTTGGCGCAGAGACCGTATACCGTCTCCGTCGGCACGGCGACGAGACCGCCGAGCCGCAGCGACGCCGCGGCGACGGGGATATCGTTCTCTTCGGTATAAACACGGGTTTCCATGCTCTTACATGCCTCCGTTTTCGGAATTTTGGAGCTGTTCGGCACGGCGCGCTGTGAGCAGCGCGTCGATGAGCTCGTCCAGATCGCCGTTCATCACGGCGTCGAGCTTATAAAGCGTCAGACCGATGCGGTGATCGGTCACGCGCCCCTGCGGGAAATTGTAGGTACGGATGCGCTCGTTGCGCATGCCGGAGCCGACCTGCGATCTTCGCTGCGCGGAAACGGCGGCGTCCTGCTTCTCCTTTTCCGCCTGCGCGAGCCGCGAGGCAAGCACGCTCAGCGCCCGCGCCTTGTTTTTATACTGGCTGCGCTCGTCCTGACACTCCACGACCGTGCCGGTCGGCAGGTGCGTCACGCGGATGGCGCTCGAGGTCTTGTTGACCTTCTGCCCGCCCGCGCCGGAGGAGCGGAACGTGTCGATCTGCAGCTCGGCGGGGTCAAGATGAAATTCAGCTTCTTCCAGCTCCGGCAGCACCGCCACGGTGCAGGTGCTCGTGTGGATGCGGCCCTGCGTCTCCGTTTCCGGCACGCGCTGCACGCGGTGCACGCCGCTTTCAAACCGGAAACGCGAAAAGGCGTTCGTGCCGCCGACGATGAAATCAATCTCGCGGATGCCGCCGAGCTCGGTCTCGCTGCGGTTGACGATCTCCACCGAGAAGCCCTTCCGCTCGGCGTACATTTCGTACATCCGGAAAAGATCGGCGGCAAAAAGCGCGCTCTCCTCTCCGCCGACGCCGCCGCGGATCTCCACGATGACGTTTTTCCCGTCGTCCGGGTCCTTCGGCAGCAGGAGGATCTTCAGCTCCTCCGCCGTGCGTTCCATGCCGGAGCGCGCTTCGCTGAGCGTTTCGCGCGCAAGGTCTTTCATTTCGGGGTCGGAGAGAAGCTCTTCCGCGCTCTCGGCTTCCTGCCGGAAGGTCTCGTAGCGCGCATAGGCCTCCATCAGAGGGGCAAGCTCTGCCTTCTCGCGGCTGAGCGCCGCGGCCTTCTGCGCGTCCGCCCAGACTTCGCTCTGCGAGAGCATGTATTCGATCTCCGCGTATTTCTGCGAGAGACCTTTCAGCTTTTCGAGCATCCGCGCGCCCCCTCTCTTCCATAATAAATAATTTTACCACACGCCGCCGCGAATGTAAACGCACAAAAAATCCGTCCCCGGAAAACCGGGGACGGATATGTGAAGAGCATACTTACGCCATTTCACTACGGTATTCAAGTCCGCAAATAGTGCAGCGTTCAATAATGACAACTTTGTTGGGGTACTGAATCCTTTCCGTTTCCATGTTGTGCTCGCCCATTTCCGCATAGCCGCAGGCGCACTCACGTCCATGGTGCATGCCGTCGTCCAGCGCCGTCCACGGAGTAAAACTGTGGACGTGCTCAGGCTCTTCGCCCGGCTTGCTCCGGCCGCACACGGTGCAGCTGCCATCCTTATAGGAATGGTTGCCCTGGCAGAGGTCAAACTCAATGCCGAAGCAGTCCTTGCAGGTGCCGTAACGCAGACCGCGCCAGCGGCAGTTCTGATTGAAAATGCGGTGCCAGCCATAGGTGTGCTCGCTGTCGGCGTCCTTTTCGGGGGCGTGTTTTTTTACGAGATCGATAAGCTCCTTTGACGGCTCATAGCCGTCGGCAACGAAAATGCGCGGGCCAACAGCGGTAATTTTGATGATAAGCGGCATTTCCGCGACGAGCTCGCGCTCGGTCTTGCCGTCCTTTGTCGTTTCCTTGTACCAGGAAACGGAGGTTTCGGTCTCTTCCGTGATGGCGTCGCGGTCAACAAAGAAGAGCGCGAGCCCCTCGGCGGTGAGAAGCGTGTCGTCGGTCGGCTCGAGCGCGATGGCAACGGTTTCGTCCGCTGCCGCTGCGCCCATGGTGCAGAGCGAGAGCGCAAGCAGAAGCGCGAGAAGAAGGGCGGTGATTTTTTTCATAGAGGCCTCCTTTTGGTCGAAAGATTCTTTCGGATGGCGCACCGATGTGGTGCATGTGCCAATTATACCATGAGCGGCGGAGGAATGCAATCCGTTTCTTTGCGCCGGGCGGCGATTTGGCAAAGTTCACGGTTTGTTCCCAATCTCGCCCTTGACAAGAAACGCCGGAAAGCTTATAATGCCTACGTTAAAAGCCGAAAGTTTGAACTTCCAAAGCGTTTCGGCGCCTGCGGAGGGAGGGATATAGAATGTCTGAAATCCATGTCAAGGAAAACGAGTCTCTGGATGCCGCTCTGAAGCGCTTCAAGCGCTCCTGCGCGAAGGCCGGAGTTCTGGCTGACCTGCGTAAGAAGGAGTACTACCAGAGCCCCAGCGTCAAGCGCCGCAAGAAGTCCGAGGCCGCCCGCAAGAACAAGCGCTATTATTGATTTTGATCGCACAGATCCCCGCTCGTCCGAGCGGGGATTTTGTTTTTGCCAAAAACCCTTTTTGGAGTTGACAGCCCTTTCGCGATGCGCTAAGATGGGCAAAATACCCGAAAGCCACGTGCAGAATACGATCGAAAAAACAGGAGGATATGGTCTTGAACAGTGCTTATGCCAACCGTTTCGTCGGCGAAGGGCTCACCTTTGACGACGTGCTGCTCGTCCCGGCGGAGAGCTCCGTCGTTCCGCGCGATGTGAAGCTCGAAACGCATCTCACGAAGAAGATCCGTCTCGGCATCCCCATCATGAGCGCGGCCATGGACACCGTGACCGAATCACGCATGGCGATCGCGATCGCGCGCGAGGGCGGCATCGGCGTCATTCATAAAAATATGACGATCGAGCAGCAGGCCGAGCAGGTCGATCTCGTCAAGCGCAGCGAGAACGGCGTCATCACCAACCCGTTCTTCCTTTCCGCGGAGCACACGCTGCGCGATGCGGACAATCTCTGCGCCAAATTCCGCATTTCCGGCGTTCCCATCGTGGACGAATCCGGCAAGCTCGTCGGCATCATCACCAACCGCGATATGAAATTTGAGACCAACCCCGACCGGAAGATCCGCGAGCTCATGACGAGCGAAAATCTCGTCGTCGGCCGCGAGGGGACCACGCTCGAGGAAGCCAAGGAGACGCTGCGCCAGCACAAGATCGAAAAGCTGCCCATCGTTGATAAGGATTTCCATCTCAAGGGTCTCATCACGATCAAGGATATCGAAAAGGCTGTGGCCTATCCCAACGCCGCAAAGGACAGCCGCGGCCGTCTGCTCGTCGCCGCCGCCATCGGCGTCACGGCGGACGTGCTCGACCGCGCGGGCGCGCTGCTCGACGCGGGCGCGGACGCTCTCGTGCTCGACAGCGCCCACGGCCACTCCCGCAACATCATGGAGGCCGTGAAGAATATCAAGGCAAAGTACCCCGACGCGCAGCTCATCGCGGGCAACGTTGCCACCGCCGCCGCCACGGAAGCGCTCATCCAGGCGGGCGCGGACTGCGTCAAGGTCGGCATCGGCCCCGGCTCCATCTGCACGACGCGCGTCGTTGCGGGCGTCGGCGTGCCGCAGATCACCGCCGTGATGGAAAGCGCGGAGATCGCCAACAAATACGGCATCCCCATCATCGCCGACGGCGGCATCAAGTACTCCGGTGATATCGTCAAGGCGCTTGCCGCGGGCGGCAGCGTCGTGATGCTCGGCTCCATGCTCGCCGGGTGTGAGGAAGCCCCGGGCGATACCGAGGTGTTCCAGGGCCGTCAGTTCAAGGTCTACCGCGGCATGGGCTCGCTCGCCGCGATGGCGAAGGGCTCGAAGGACCGCTACTTCCAGGAGAAAAACTCCAAGCTCGTCCCCGAGGGCGTCGAGGGCCGCGTACCGTACCGCGGACCGGTGTCCGACACGGTGTATCAGATGGTCGGCGGTCTCCGCTCCGGCATGGGCTACTGCGGCGCGCCCGACATTGAAACGCTGCGCACCACCGCGCAGTTCGTGCGCATCACCGCCGCGGGTCTGCGCGAGAGCCACCCGCACGATATCTACATCACCCGCGAAGCGCCCAACTACACCATGGGGCCGAATACCTAAAAAAATTCAAGCAAACGCCACTCCGTTGAGGGGGTTGCTTGAGGGGCTGCGGCTCGCCGCAGCGCAAACTCTGCGAGGCCTTTCATATTATGATAAAACGGGAGACGGGATCGCCGTCTCCCGTTTTCTGTTGCGCAAATCGGAAAAAGTTGGTATAATACCCTTAGTAAAAGGGGGAGTGTTTCCATGCAGGACAATATTGCGGTGCTCCGCGAGTGGATCGCCGGGAGCGACAACATCGTCTTTTTCGGCGGCGCGGGCGTGTCCACGGAATCCGGCATCCCGGATTTTCGCAGCACGGACGGGCTGTACCGGCAGGAATATAAATATCCCCCGGAGACGATTTTGAGCCACACGTTTTTCGAGCAAAACCCGGAAGAATTCTTCCGCTTTTACCGCGCCAAGCTCATCCCGGACAAATCGGTGCAGCCGAACGCGGCGCACCGGCGGCTTGCCGAGCTTGAGCGGGAAGGGAAGCTGCGCGCCGTCATCACGCAGAACATCGACGGGCTGCATCAGGCCGCGGGCAGCAAGCGCGTCATTGAGCTGCACGGTTCGATCCACCGCTGCCGCTGCGCCAGATGCGGCAAGCCCTGTCCCGAGGAGGCCGTCAACACCGGCGAGGGCGTGCCGCGCTGCTCCTGCGGCGGCGTGCTCCGCCCGGAGGTCGTGCTCTATGAAGAGCCGCTCGCCGAGCGCGACATCACCGATGCTGTGAACTTTATCCGGAAGGCGGACGTCCTAATCGTAGGCGGCACGTCGCTCGCGGTGTATCCCGCGGCGGGACTGCTGCGCTATTACGAAGGCCGCAAGCTCGCGCTCGTGAATATGGGCGCTACGAGCTATGACGAATCGGCCGACCTTCTCATCCGCGAAAAGATCGGCAAGGTATTTTCCGAGGTATGAAGACAGACATTCTCGGCGTCGCGTTCGACGCGCTGACGCTCGATGAAGCCGAAAAGCGTGCCGACGCGCTGCTGCGCTCCGGCGCCGGCGGGTATATCGTAACGGCCAACCCCGAGATCGTGCTGCACTGCCGGGAGGACGCGGCGTATGCCGCCGCGGTCAACGGCGCGGCGCTCGTGCTCGCGGACGGCGTGGGCGATCTCTGTGCCGCACGCATTCTGGGAACGCCCCTTCCCGAGCGCGTTACGGGCGCAGACCTTGTGCCGCGGCTCCTTTCCCGGCTCGCGCAGCGCTCCGGCAGCGTGTTCCTTTACGGCGCGCGCCCCGGCGTCGCGCAAAGAGCGGGGGAGAAGCTGAAAAGCGCTTATCCCGGCCTTCGTATCGCCGGAGCGGAAAATGGGTATATTTCCGATGAAACGGCGCTTTTCGCAGGGCTGGAACAGAAAAAACCCGATCTGCTGCTGCTTGGTCTCGGCGCGCCGCGGCAGGAGCTGTGGATGGCGCGAAACCGGCAGAAAACAAATGCCGTCATGATCGGCGTCGGCGGTCTGCTCGACGTATTCGCCGGGGACATTCCCCGCGCGCCGGAGAGCTGGCAGCGGCTGGGACTGGAATGGCTCTACCGGCTGCTGCGCGAGCCGAAGCGCCTCAAGCGCATGATCCGTCTGCCCAAAATACTGCTTCTCGCGGCGCGCGAACGGAAATAAAAAAAGAGACCCCCGAAGGGGTCTGAGCGTGTCAAAAAAGGATTTTTGACACGCTCTCAAACGAGACCCACTGCGTTGGGCTCTCGTTTGAAAGGGCTGCGGCTCGCCGCAGCGCACTCGCTGTGCGCCGATGGCGCACAACTCGCACGTTTGCGAGCCGAGAAGTATTTTTGCCGATGCGCATGTCATCGGCAAAAATGTTTCAAACTTCCTTTGCACCTGCGGGCGCAAACTCTGCGAGGCTTCTTTGACAGAAAGAGCCAATGGCAAATGCCATTGGCTCTTTCTGTTTCAAAATGGAGTTCGTTTGAAGTGTCAGCACCACTCGCGGCTCTGGGGCTTGTTCTTCATCGGCGGGGTGTAGTCCGCGGGATACTCGGGCGCGGGGATCGGTTCGGCGGCCTCCGCCTTCTTCTCCGGCGCGGGAGCGGCCGCGCGCGGGGCGCGGTTTTCCCGGTTTTCGCGCGGACGGCGGCTGCGCTCGCCGCGATTGCCGCGGCGCGGCTCCTCCGTCTCTCCGGCGGGGCGCTCATAGTTGACAACGACACGGCGGTTCGGCTCCACGCCGGTGGAGCTGGTGGAAACGCCCTCGTAGTCCTGCAGCGCCGTGTGGATCACATGGCGCTCGTAGGCGTTCATAGGCTCCAGAGTGACGCTGCGGCGGTACTTGACCACCTTGCCCGCCACCTTGTTGGCCAGACGCTCCAGGCTCTGTTCCCGCTTGGCCCGGTAATTCTCGGCGTCCAGCTGGACACGGACCCGGCTGCCGGTGCGGTTGACGGAGTAGCTGGTGAGCTGCTGGATGGCGTCCAGAGTCTCGCCCCGGCGGCCGATGATGGCGCCAAGGCCCTGACCTTCCAGAAACACCTTGTAGCGGCCCTTTTCAGGGAGATACACCTTGACCTCTGCCTGAACCTCCATCTGCTGAAGGAGGCCGGAAAGGAACTTGCGGATCTCCTGAGCCCGCTCGTCATTCACTTCCTCGCCCAGATCCTCCGGGGACTTGACGGTCTGTGCTTCCTCGGTCTTGGGAGCGGACTCCTTTTTGACCGGCTCTTCCCGGCGCTGAGGCTTTTCGGCGGGCTTCTTTTCTGCCCGGGGCTTCTCGGCCTTGGGCTTGTCCTCCCGGACTTTTTCCGCCTTGGGCTGGGCGGGAGCGGCAGGCTCCTCGTCCTCACCGTAGCTGACCCGGACCTTGGCAGGGCAGCTTCCCAGACCCAGGAAACCGGCCTTTGCCCGCTCCAGGATCTCTACGGATACATCGTCCCGGTCCAGCTTCAGCTGCTCCAGGGCGCGGTTAATGGCTTCTTCTTCCGTTTTGCCCGTTACATCAATAAACTGTCTCATAACGGCTCCTCATTATGTTTCGTCATAGCGGTCCGCCTTGTAAGCACGGCCACGGGCATAGGGGCGGTCACCCACCCGGCCAGCCTCGGTGGTGCTGGTAGCGGCCTTGGCAGCTTTGACAGCCTTGGCAGCCTGAGCAGCCTGCTGCTTTTCCCGCAGGGTCTTTTTCTTCTGCTCTTCCTGCTTTCTCTGCTGCTCCTGAACGCGGGCTTCTTCCATGCGGCGCTGGCGGTCAGCCTGGCGGGCCTGGAAACGGGCCTCCTCTTCCTCGCTGAGCTTGGCAGAGAAGGTCTTGTTGAGAATTGCCTCCTGGATCAGGGAGAACACACTCTGGGCGATCCAGTACACGCCCAGGGCGGCAGGCATGATGAAGGCGATGTAGACGCTCATCAGGGGCATCATATACATCATAGACTTCATAGAAGCGCCGCCGGCGGCGTCCGCCTGAGGCTGGGTCTTCATGGTGAGCTTGCTGAACACAAACTGGGAAAGGCCGGCCAGAATGGGGATCAGGATCACGCCGATCACGGCCCAGGTGAAGGTGAAGTTCTTGACATACTCCCAAGGCGTGGCGGTAAGATCCAGCCCTAAGAAGTTATAGTTCATGTCGAACCAGCCCTCCGGCGTGGAAAGGCCCATCTCTTGCACGGCCTTCACCAGGTTGATTTGGCCATAGGAGGCCAGCTGGTACAGACCGTCCTTCAGGGCCGGTGTACCGGTTGCCTTATCCATCATGACGATGTTCGTCAGATTGACGCCGGCATCCGCAGCGGACTGCACCACGGTTTGCAACACATCCTTGGAAAGCATCATGAAGTGGGTGATGGGCTGGCGGATGATGGAATACAGGGCGATCAGGATGGGGAATGGGATCAAGCTCCAGAGGCAGCCGCTCATGGGATTGACGCCTTCCTCTTCGTAGAGCTTCTGCATTTCCTCTTGGAGCTTGGCCTGGTTTTTGGCATAGCGCTTCTGCAGCTCCTGCATCTGACCGCTGACGCGGCTCATGCGCATCATGCTCTTCTTGGATTTCATCTGGAAGGGCAGCATGATGAGCTTGATGACCAGAGTAAACAGGATCAAAGCCACACCGTAGGAGTTCGTCAGGTTATAGAACAGACGAACCAGCCAGGCAAAGGGTACGCAAATGTAGTAGCCAATGGTGGACATTCTTGTCTTTCCTCCGATATTCTTTTGAATCAGGGAACGGGGTCGTAACCGCCTTTGTGGAAGGGATTACAGCGCAGGATCCGGCGGAAAGCCATCCAGCCGCCCTTTAGGGCGCCGTATTTTTCAATGGCTTCCAGCGCGTATTGAGAACAGGTAGGGGTATAGCGGCAGCAGGGCGGCCGAAACGGAGAAATAGCCCGGCGGTAGAACCGCACCAAAGCCAAAAGAACCCGCTTCATACGGGCTCCTTCATCAGACCTACCTTCCGGCACAGACGGCGGAACTGTTTTTGCAGCTCCGGCCAAGGGGCCGTGGCAGTTCTGCTCCGGGCAACCAGGATAATATCATATCCCGTTTTCAGTTGGGGCTTTTCCAGACGGTAGACCTCCCGGAGACGGCGGCGGCAGCGGTTGCGCACCACGGCATGTCCCAGCTTTGTAGAGGACACCAGCCCCAGACGGTTCCGGCCCAGACGGTTTTTCCGGCAGTACAGCACCATGACGGGACTGACGGCCGAAACGCCCTTCTGATAGGTTCTCCGGAATTCATAATTCTCTTTCAGCGTGACCGCTGCTTTCATGACTCGTTCCCTGTCCTTTCACCCTGAACAAAGTTTCCTTGGATACAATTCCAGGGACGGAGGACGCTTGCAGTCCCACCGTCCCTAAAGGACATTGTTCAGGTGTCTCCCGCGCATGAGTCCTTCTTAGTAGCTCAGGCGGGCACGGCCCTTGGCGCGGCGGCGAGCCAGGACCTTGCGGCCGTTGGCGGTAGCCATTCTCTTGCGGAAGCCATGGACCTTCTGGCCGTGGAACTTCTTGGGCTGATAGGTACGTTTCGTTGCCATGTTGAGACACCTCCTGTCAGATTTCCGTCCGCCTTGCAGCGGCATTTACTCGACACCACCGGAGACCGGCGGCGCAGTAAGCATATCAGTGCGTACTTATGACGCACGGATTAGTATACATACTTTTTCAAATTCTGTCAAGAAAAAGTTGCAGATTCCGTGAAAAACATCCGGTTTTTTCTGTTTCCTGTACGTTTTGGCAGATATGGTGCTTTTTTTGTCGGAGATAACCACATTTTGTTTCCCGACAGCCCCTAAATTTTTGAACTTTATTATTTAGTATATGTGTAATTTCTGTTGCCTGAACGTTCTGTTTTTGATATAATGTAATTCGGTATGATTTTGTCTTTTATAACAAGAGAGGTGTTCTGATTTGAATTCTGTCGCTGATGTGTGGACCAACGTCCTCCAGCAGCTCAAGAAGGATCTCTCGGAGACGACCATCACCACCTGGTTCGATGAACTGACGGCGGTGGACATCCGGGAAAATACCTTCTATCTGCACTGTCCCAACGACTTTAAAAAACGATACATCGAATCCCTGTTTATCAAAAACATCAAAGCCGCCCTTCAGGATCTCTTCTCCATGGAGTTTGAAGTGAAGATCCTGGATGAAGCGGGACTTCTGGAATTTCAGGGCGGCGCGCCCAAGAAAAACAGCGATCGCTTCACCTACGAGGATTTCACGTTTGAGACCTTCGTGGTAGGTCCCAGCAATAAGCTGGCCTACGCCGCCTCTATGGCGGTGGCGGAGCATCCCGCCCAGAACTACAACCCCTTGCTGATCTACGGCGATTCCGGTCTGGGCAAGACCCACTTGCTGTACGCCATCGCCAACGTGATCCGGCAGAATGATCCGGCTGCTAAAATCGTCTACATCAAGGGCGATGACTTCATCAATGAGTTCATTGAGCTGATTCGGGCAGGCCGTGGCAGCGACTTCCGGGCCAAGTACCGGGAGGCAGACCTTCTGCTGGTGGACGACGTGCAGTTCGTGGCCGGCAAGGAACAGGTCCAGAATGAATTCTTCCATACCTTCAATAACCTGTACGAATCCGGTAAGCAGATTGTTCTGACTTCGGACCGTCCCCCCTCTGAGATGACGCTGCTGGATGACCGGCTTCGGACCCGGTTTGAATGGGGCCTGCTGGCGGATGTGACGCCGCCGGACTTTGAGACCCGTCTTGCCATCGTAAAAAATAAGGCGGCGGCGCTGGGTATGGAGCTTCCCGATAAGATCGCCAGCTACATTGCTGAAAATGTCACTGCCAACGTCCGACAGCTGGAGGGCACCGTCAATAAAATTCTGGCTTACAAGGATCTGCTTGGCAGCGAAGCCGACGAGGCCACGGTCACCCGGGCCATGCAGGACATTCTGAAAAAGAGCAACGAGTATATTCCCACGCCGGACAACATTCTGGACTACATCAGCAAGTATTACGGGATCGAAAAAGAGATCATCTGCGGTCAGCAGCGGGTCAAGGATGCCGTGGCTGCCCGCCAGATCGCCATGTACCTCATTCGCGGCATGACCAATCTGCCTGTGGTGGAGATCGGCAAGGTCTTTGACAACCGGGATCACTCTACGGTGCTCTACTCTCTCAAGCAGGTAGAAAAGCAGATGAAAAAAGACCCCGCTTTCGCCGAGACGGTGAAGGAGATCAAGACCAATATCAACAACCGCCATTGACCGTATTTTTTCCACATTCGCAAGGGAAAAAGAAAAACTGTAATGTGGAAAAAGAAAGTCCGTTTAAAACCGATTTTTTTCCACATCTTTTTTTCACAAGGGCGTGGAGTCTGTAAATATTGGGGTTGCAAGGGTTTTTCTACTTTTCCACATTTTTTTGCACTACTGTTACTTTCTTCTAAAAAATTTATTTTTTCTTTTTAAAAAACGCTTTTATCCCTATTTGATACAGAAAGGAAGCGGCTCTCATGATTAAATTTTCCTGTGAAAAAGTTTTCCTCCAAAACGCGATTGCCGTCACCAGCCGGGCCGTTGCCCAGAAGAGCTCCATTCCGGCGCTGGAAGGTCTGTTGATCCATGCGGACCAGCAGTTGACCATCTCCGGCTACAACATGCAGACCGGTATTCGCACCAACGTTTTCGCCAACGTTGTGGAAGGCGGCGACATCGTGCTGAACGCCCGGCTGTTTGGTGACATTATCCGCCGGATGCCCGATGATATGATCACCTTTACCGCTGATGAAAAAATGATGGTCCATGTCTCCTGCGGCGATGCGGATTTTGACATTCTGGGCCTGTCCGCCGCGGATTACCCGGATCTGCCGGAGGTTGAGGATGAATATGCCGTTTCCATGCAGCAGAAGGTGCTGCGGAGCATGATCGAGGAGGTGGCCTTTGCCGTCTCTACCAATGAAAGCCGCCCGGTCCATACCGGCGCGCTCTTTGAGATCGCGGATATGAGCCTCAGCATGGTGGCCGTGGACGGTTTCCGTCTGGCTTTCCGCCGGGAGAAGCTGGAAAAGCTGGAGGGCGGCGCGTTTTCCTTCGTCTGTCCCGGCTCCGCCCTCAGTGAGGTCAAGAGCATTTGCGGCGATACGGAGGATCTGGTGACGGTGACGCTGGGCAAGCGGCATATTCTATTTGAAATTGGTGATACTCAGCTGATCTGCCGCCGTTTGGAGGGTGAGTTCCTGGATTATAAGAACGCCATCCCCCGGAAGAATCCCATTCAGATCGTGGCGGAGACCAAAGCACTCATCGAGAGCATCGACCGCGTGTCCGTGGTGATCTCCGACAAGCTGAAAAGCCCGGTGCGGTGCCTGTTCGACCATGACAAGGTGATGCTCTCCGCCAAAACCGGCAACGGCGAGGCCAAGGATGTGTGCCGTGTCAGCGGCGACGGCAACAAGCTGGAGATCGGCTTCAATAACCGGTATCTGATGGAAGCGCTGCGGTATGCCCCGGCGGACAAGGTGAAGATCGAGCTGAACACAGGGGTCTCCCCTGCCATTATCGTCCCTGTGGAGGGTGAGGAGAACTTCCTTTATATGGTATTGCCTGTACGGCTGAAGAGCGCGGAGTAAACGAATATGAAAACAATGACCATTACAACGGAATACATCAAGCTTCAGGACCTTCTAAAGCTGGCCAACGCCGTGGAGACCGGGGGCGAAGCCAAGGAGTGCATCCAGGGCGGCGAGGTGCAGGTCAACGGCGAGGTGTGCACCATGCGGGGCAAGAAGATCCGCCCCGGAGATGTGGTAACCTTCCGGGGACAGGAATACGCAGCGGCCTATGCGGATTGACGGGTTAAGCCTGGATTTTTTCCGTAATTACGTTCATTTAGACGCTGCGTTTGACCCGAATATCAATGTGATCTACGGTGACAACGCCCAGGGAAAGACGAATCTGCTGGAGGCGGTGGCCTATCTCTCCGGCGTCAGCCATCGGGCCAGATATGACCGGGAGCTGATCCAATTCGGTGTGGATCACGCCTTTTTGAAGGGAAATGTGTTTGCCAGAGAGCGGGACTTTTTGCTGGAGGCGGAGCTGCACCGGGGGGCGCGGCGGGTGCTGCGGTCTAACGGCGTCAAGCTGAAAAACGGCGGCGAGCTGTCCGGTATTTTTCAGAGCGTGCTGTTTTGCCCGGAGGACCTGTATCTGATCCGGGAAGGAGCCGCCGCCCGGCGGGGCTTTCTGGATGACTGCATCTGCCAGCTTCGGCCCCGGTACGCCCTGGCGCTGGCGGAGTATAAGCGGCTCCACGAGCACAAGACCCGCATTTTGAGAGACAGCGAGGAAAAGCCCTCCCTGCTGGACGCGTTGGACGAGTTTTCCATGAGCATGGCCAAGGCAGGAGCGCTGCTGATCCATTACCGGGCGCACTTTATCAAGCGGCTGTGTCAGGCGGCCCCGGCCATTCACGGAGATTTTTCCGGCGGCCGGGAACGGCTTACCTTACGTTATGAAACGGTATCTACGGTGACAGACCCGGAGGCTGGACCGCAGGTGATCTTCCAGCAGCTTTTACAGCATCAGGAAGAGCACCGGGCGGCGGAGATCGCCAGCCGGCAATGTCTGTCCGGCCCTCATAAGGACGATTTACTGGTGGAGATCGACGGGCAGGCCGCGAAAAGCTACGCCTCGCAGGGACAGACCCGGACGGCGGCTCTCTCCTTGAAACTGGCGGCCCGGGAGATCTTTCAGCAGGACACCGGGGAGTATCCGGTGCTGCTGCTGGACGATGTGCTTTCGGAGCTGGACCCCCGGCGGCAGGAGTTTGTACTGAACCGCATCCGGGGCGGGCAGGTATTCATCACCTGCTGCGAGGATGACCGGCTGCCGCAGCTGTTGGGAGGAAGGATCTTCCATGTCAAAAATGGCACTGTGCGGTGATGAATACCGCGACGGAGCGCAGCGAACGGAGCCGCGCGTCAGCGCGTTTTGAAATGCTGCGCCGTTACGCGGCGCATCACCTGCTGCGAAGATGACCAGTTGCCGCAGTTGTTAGGGGGAAGAATCTTCCATATT
>ERZ857757.1056-NODE-1056-length-23645-cov-8.368164_pt1 | contig 23645 bp, 20 predicted proteins | sample MGYA00519764_ERZ857757 | MGnify/ENA primary metagenome ERZ857757 (study PRJEB31778, sample SAMEA3449359) | human gut metagenome | biome: human gut; feature: human-associated habitat; material: faeces | place: United Kingdom | collected 2010/2012 ... | reverse complement strand
CTTCCTGTAAAGTTCGGCTTTTCGTCCAAAACCGTTCCCGCAAATATCGTCAAAAAGTTACCGCCACAACGCTGTCCCAAACCGCTTTTCATCGCATCTTTCAACTTCTCTCACAAATGGCCCACGTTCGCTTTCACGGGTGAAAGCGGGTACACACTCGGCTTTCGGAGAAAGATCGCACACAAGGGCACACACGGCGAAACAGGGGGCGTTTCGGATGGGGTGGTATCACTACTCTCGGAGCGTTCCGCACGTTCGCCAACATCCCCGGGCCGGGTATCAGAACGGCAAACTTTGCCGCTTTGGGGACTTGGTCAAGGGTACTCTCGAAGAACGCAGAGAGCCTTCGGGACAGCGATGCGCTTATGCGTGTCGCTGTCCCGAGGCATCGCGGCCCCGCTGGGCTGCGTGATCTTTTTCAGTTCTGTCGAAATTGTGACTTGTATGCCATGCGTGCGTGTGCGAGGCATGGGCGGTATCACTACCCTCAGCGCGCTTTACGTGCTGCCGAAACGCCGGACGACCGCTTGTCAAAGCGGCTCATTTGCCGTTTTCTGCGGTCGGGCGGCCATCATTGATTCCAGTGGCGTAAAATTTGACCCAACCCATAATCTTGAGAATTTCAAGATTATCTTGATTTTCTCAATCACCTGTGGTATGGTGGCTTTATTAGAAATCAAGCGATCACACAGGAGTTATTATTATGCCAATGAATTACAACAAGCTCTGGAAGCTGATGATCGACAAAAATCTCAGCAAAACAGAATTGACGCATTTGGCTGGGATCAGCACTAACGCTATGGCAAAGCTGGGGCGCAACGAAGATGTTCGGGTGAATGTGCTGGAAAAGCTCTGCACCTCACTGGACTGCAAGCTGGACGACATTGTCGAATTTGAAACTGAACAGAAGAAGTAAATTGAAAGGAAAGGGCGTGACAACATGGCCTATAGTGCCGAACTCTATGTGCACGACTTGGACAGGCAAGCCGCAGATGCTTTGAATCAATTCCCGAAGTTTGTAAAGCTTCTGGAATCGTATTCTGCCAATTACGATGAGAAGGCTGCTAAAATCGACCTTCTATCGACCGCGATCCGTCTCGGCGAAAACCAGATGCCGGAGGTATACGGTCTCTTGCCCCCGATCTGTGAGCAGCTTGGCATTGATACCCCGGAGCTTTATTATGTGCGAGACAAGCGGGCCAATGCAGCAACATTTGGCAGCGTTCACCCTTGCATCTATGTGACATCCGGGCTTGTGAACAAACTTCCGCTCAATCTGCTCCCCAGTGTTCTGGCGCACGAATGCGGCCACATTGCCTGCAAGCATTCCCTTTATCACTCTATTGCAGCGCAGTTGGTTGGTGGTATAGACCGAAGCCCGTTAGTGCGTATTCCGGCCATTGGCAAATATCTCACGCCGACATTAGTGAGGGCACTTCTATTCTGGGATCGTTGCAGTGAGTTGTCCGCAGACCGAGCTGCTGCTCTCTGTGACGGAACAGCGGACAAAACCATTGATGTATTGCTCCGGCTCAACGGCTATGGCAAGAATGTAGATCGGAAAGAATTTCTGAAACAGGCGCTTGATTTAAAATCCTTTGTCAACGATTCAAAATCCAACAAGCTGATGGAACTGATGCTGGTGCAGGATGAAACCCATCCGCGATTGGCCACCCGTGCCTATGAGTGCTATGAATGGTCGCAATCAGCGCAGTACGTAGGAATTATTGACGGTACATTCACTTTGCCAGACAAGGCAAAAGAGATCAACCAGGAGTTGGCAGAGGATGTTGTATCTGCCGAGGCAAAAGTCGAGTCACCAAGCATTGATCACCTGAACACGGAGCTGGCCCGTGTCAATCAGGAGTTGGAACATTACACCAATCACGCCGACAAGGCAGATTATGCGTTTGCAGTCGCAAGCGGAATTATCTCCGGCGCAATAGACGCTCTTTTTGTTGGAGATGCAACGATTACAGGAAATGATATTGCGCTGTCTAATCGGCAGGTAAACAACTTCATTCAGGAATATGCTTCCTCGAGAGGATTTAATAATTCTCGCTTGAAAGACGCGATCCGAGAACTCGAGGATGCTTTCAAAGTTGCACAGGACAATGTTTGGAAGGGCCGCAATGTTGGCATATCCGCAAAAAATCATCATCTCGCCGATTTAGCACACCACCCAACACCGGCTGGCTTGATGGCATCACTTGTTGTACAGTTCCTCCGAATCGGAACCTTCGTCAACAAAGACGGTGAGTGGCATTTTTTCATTGTGGAAACTCACTTGAAGGACATAAAAGAAATTTTGATTCCTGCTGTAGTTACCGGCATCCTCAATTGGATGGCTTTTGTTGCTGAAAAGAAACTAAATGATCATGACTTGGAGGTTCCCAGAGGTCTTCATCATATCATACACCTACTTGCTTCTACGCCGCTGCTCCTTGAGGTCGTAAAATGTGCGGACAATTGGTTTGGACATTTGGTAAGCGATATGGGAGGCTCCAAGAATACGGCTGGCGGCGGCATGGGGATACCCGGTATTCTAATTTCCCTTCTCTACGAGGTTGCCAGCCTTCCTGTGCTAAAGGATTCGGGATTGCCCGTATTTGTGAATAATCTCTATGAAAAGCAGAAGATTGATTTGCGTCACGAGTTACCGCTCTATAAAGCGGCAGGGAAGCAGGCAATTCCGGTTATATTTAACGAACTATATATCCGAATCGGCTATTTCATTTCGCATTTGGCGGGTGAGCTTGCATCTGAAAAGGAAACAATCAACTGGGCTCAGGTTATTCCCTTCCGAAACCGCACAGTAGACCGAATGCTCACCATAGCCAGCATGACCTTTACCGTAGCCGACACCGCTGATGCGGCGATCCACGCTGCCATCGAATCCGGCGGCAATTGGGTGCTGTTTTCCGGTCGCTTTGTTACCCGGTTTAATTATGTGGGGGCCGGGCGTGCTGCTCTTTCCATCGTGCGTGAGGTATCCAAAGAGAAGAAAGAGGCGCAGCTCATTCACGAGAAGATGATCCTCTCTGAGGCGAAGGCGGCTCTGTTCCTCAAGCAGCTTCAGGCGTTCAAGGAACAGCTCGATTGGAAGGTCAGCAATTATCTTGCGGAGGATATTGAGGGCTTTATGGCCGGATTTGCGGATATGCAGCAGGGCTTGGCAAGCGGCGATTCCAACCTCGTGATCCGAGGAAATGTGACCATTCAAAAGGTTTTGGGACGAGAGCCGCAGTTTACCAACCAGAAGGAATTTGATGAACTGATGGAATCGGATATCCCGTTGGTGCTTTAGGGGAGGTAGCGCAGGCATGGAAAAAAAGAAAATTGGAGAAAGCCTTGCGGGAGCTTGGCAAAAGGCTGCTGACGCGGCCAAATTAGCTAAACTGACTGTGCAGGATATGACGGCAGATGCCAAGCAAAGCCGCGGGAAAAAGGCACAGCAAAAAGCGGATGCTCAAAAGGTGCCGGCAGCGAAGGATGAACCTACCGCCGTGGAGCCGCTGGAAAACGCCGCGCCGGAAATCCCGTGCATTGCGACCCGAAACGCCCTTCAGATCATCTACTATCTGATGGCGGCGGATGGGGCGGTTTCCCATAGCGAGGAGGAAACGTTCGATGCCATCGGCGCAGAGCTTGACCCAAGTTTCTCCGCCAGTAAGCCTGCCATCATTAAGAATTGTCAGGCAAAGCTGGAAAAAATCATCGACCCGGAGGACTATTACGATGTTTTGCAGGACGGCGTTGAGGACGCCATCCTCTCCTCGAACGTGGCGGCAGATACGTTTATTACGCCAAAGCTGCTGGTGTGGGATCTGCTGACCATCGCGTACAGTGATGAAAGCTATGACGAGCGTGAGCGAAAGCTGCTCAAATATATCGTGCGGAAGCTGGGCGTCGATAAGGCGGTCTTTCTGGAAATGGAAAGCAGTATGCTGACCATACTGGACATTGAGAAAGAAATCGCATGGATCAAAACCACAGATCAGCCGTATTTGATCATTGAGGCACGGATAAATGAACTTATGAAACGCAAAGCGGTGATTTTTGAAAGCGTCAAGGATCTGATCACGCTTTGATGGGAGGGGAAGAGAATGCCGTTACCGCTTTTGTTTATCGGTATTGCTGCCGCCAGTGGAATGCTTGGGATCGGCGGTGCCGTAAAGGCCGGTGTTGATACCAATAACGCCAAGCGAATCAACAAAAATGCCAACGAACTCGTTCAGGAATCGACTGATTGCTTAAATGCCCAGCGGCTTGCCTGCGGAAACGCACTGACGCGGCTGGGGGCAGAAAAGCTGTCCGTCCTAAACGGAACACTGCCTGCGTTTCTGGATGTATTTACGCAGATCAAAAATGTGGATTTCAAGGAGACGGAAGGGCTGGATGAACTTCATCGGCTCCATATTGACGAGCAGGAATTTGTGGAGCTTCGCGGCATGGCCAACTTTGCAGGCTCCATAGCCGGTGGCGCGGTTGCCGGAACAGCCAGCGGCGCATTGGCCGCCTTTGGCGCATACGGTGCCGCGCAGGCGCTGGCTTTTGCCTCCACCGGCACGGCAATTTCCGCGCTGAGCGGCGCCGCGGCGACCAACGCAACGCTCGCCTTCTTTGGCGGAGGCTCCCTTGCCGCCGGTGGTCTTGGCATGGCTGGCGGTACAGTTGTGCTTGGTGGGCTTGTGGCGGGCCCCGCCTTGCTGGTCATGGGCTTAGTAGCCGGAAAGGCGGCCCAAAAGGGGCTTGAAAAAGCCTATACCAATCGTGCCGAGGCTATACAGATCGCGGCGCAGCTCAACACCGCATCCCTGCAATGCGAGACCATCCGCAGACGAACCTATATGTTTTATAATTTGCTGGCCCGTCTGGACTCCTACTTTATGCCGCTGATCCACAGGATGGGCGACATTGTAAAGATCGAGGGCGATGACTACAGTCAGTACAGCGCCGAATCCAAAACAGTCATTGCATCCTGCGCCAGTGTGGCCGTGAGCATCAAATCCGTTTTGGACACGCCGCTGCTAACGGATGACGGATTGTTGACGGATGCGTCCGAAGAAACCGCAACAAATATCGAAGGCTTCCTGAAAAATATGAGGATTCCGTATTGACCCAGTTTTGACCCAGAATACGAAAAAAGCGGGCAGGGCTGGGCGGAAACAATGGAAAATCCGCCGAGCGAACGGTGGTAAAAAGCACAAATCGGATCCGAAATGACTCCGATTTTGCTTTGAGACAACCTACGGACCAGAAGGCCGGGGGTTCGAATCCCTCACGGCGTACCAAAACACGCAAATACGAACCTTACATATTGTCAGAAACGTATTTGCGATCGAAGCAAAGATAGGACCAAGGTCATGATGTCCTTGGTCCTATCTTTATTATTTATTTGCAAAAAGCCACTTTTATCGTTAACGCTGGGAGAAATTATCTTGGACAGCCGCGCTTACCTTGTTTGGGGCTACAAGTTACTACACAGCATATATGGAAACAAGGATGACCGTAGAACGGCAGATACCGTTCTACGGTCATCCTTGCAGTAGAAATCACCTAAGGAACGCTTGTAATGATTTGGAGGTATCTTATTCCTTACCTAAGCGCGTTCCACATTTCCTGCAAAAGTTGACATGATTGAAATATTGCTCCCCGCATTGCGGGCAGACCGTCCACAGCGACTTATCGCCCTCTTGGTTGCCAAGTATTTTACTGTCTCGGCTATCAATATTAGACAATTCTTGATAAAGACTCTCGATTTCAGATTTCTTTTGCGCTACGGTTTTGCACAATTCCGAAATCTGTTCATAATCGGCATCTGACTGCCAAATTTCAAAAGTACATTCGCCAATATTGATTATCATGCTACGCACTTCATTCTCGAGGGTTTCGATGTGCGTTTTTATCTTTGATTTCTCCAAAGACGAGGCTGTTTTTACGCTGATTGTTGTAATTCCGCGGTTGACAGTCGATTTAATTTTTTGAATTGCTTCATGTTCCATAATTTCATATCCCCTTGTTAGAAGTTATGAGACTCGCTTTATACTTTTTGGGATTGGAATATAGCAAAAACTGCACATCGCTATCGACCTTTTGTACCTTTCCATCCGTATACATACCAAGCTCGGCGCATTCAGCGCTGAAATCAACATCATACAAAAACAGAATATCGCCCTGTGAAGTTTCCTTGACAGAATCTGGCACATCGTCTGCAATTTTTTGAGTCTCACCATTTCTATACAGGTTCAATGTGCCTATTGCGTTCTCGCTATCCCATTCGGTAAAGAATGTAATCTCACCATTTGCGTCGAAATCAATCCGGTCGCTCACATCATCAGCGATTTTAGCTGCTTTTCCGTTTTCATATAGATTTAATGTCCCGCTATTACTTCTCCAGTCATAGTCTGTAAGGAAAAGCACTTTACCAAACTCAGAATAATATTTTCTGTAGGGATTATATCCTACGCTTTTGTCAACATCATCAGCAATCTGCGTTCCATTCATATATAGTATCGCCGTATCTTCGCCGTCCTTTTTCGAATATAGAATACTATCTGCATCTAAAAGGAAAGTACCCCAATCAAGTAAAACCTCACTGTCATAGAACTCAGCCTGCTGCGGTACGCCGTTTTCGATCTTTATTTGGTAAAGGTCTCCAATCTCATCACCCTTTTCTGCTTCTATAAAGGAAACCTGCGAACCGCTGGGATTTATTCCAACATACATTTCCCCTGCATTATGGTTGAGGTCTGTTACCTCCCCCTTTACTGCTATACACAGATTCCCGGTTCCACTATGAAGAGCCGATTCTGCGACTGGCCCCTCTTCTGCACCAGCTGTGCCATATTCATACAATTCTGAAAACTTTATTGGCGTGTGAGCTGCTTTTCGATAAACAACGACAGGATTATCAGGGGCAAATCCCATTATATCCATGTTCAAAACTAAAATGCCATTTACCGAGAACTCTCCAAGAGAGATGCTTTCATTTCCGTCAAAATAAAAGAGTTCTCGATGCTTAACATCCACCTTCTGCTCTGCATAATACTCTCTGTATCTGTTCCGCCGGTCCAATTCCTCAAAGGGCTCATATGCTTCCAGATACTTGTCGCAGGCCAACTCGTAATCTTCCCAGTTTGCATAATTTTCTCTTAAGGGTATCACCGGTCGCTCTGTTGCTGCCAATGCCTCATCTTCGGCTTTTAAATCTTCCTCCACAATGCTCATTAAGGGTACTGTTTCGGTATTGGATTTGATGTAATATAATTCGCCCGTTTCGTAAATAGAGCGTTCGTGCGTTTTAGAATCAAAGGGTATATCTACGCTCTCGCCACTTGCTATTCTTTTCTTTTCACCGCCATCTTTGTATTGATACAAGGTGTATGAGGCAGGCTCTTTGCTGATTCGCTTTTCATAGTATATAGTTGAAAAATCATCCGATACGCTAAATATACGAGCTACATCATCATCGATTCGTTCTTCCTTGCCATCTTCTGTTCTTAAACACAATTCAGTTTGACTAAGCAAATACAGTCGTTTGCCGTCGTCCGACACGGAAAAATACATCACATTACCTTTAATTTTCTCTTTGCTTTCAGTTTCAATATTATATTGGTAAAGTCCATTCGAGGTAAAATAGGTAACTATCTTCCCATTGCTGCTCACAGTATATTCAGATACGCCGGAGCCGATTTTGACGGGACTGCTTTTTGGCTTGCTCATATAACGGCAATAAAGATTGACAGAGCCTTCTTCACTCCCACATTTGTCTGGATAGATGATTAAGTCCCCATCGGGACTATATATTGAATATCGTAAGGTATTTAACAATCGCAGTTGAAAATCCGAGCTGTTTTCGCCGCTATAGAGTTGCGTCGTTATCTGCTGCGGACCTTTTTCAGAAAAGTCGTTATAGAATATCTCACTATCCTTAAGATATAGTGCGTAGTTTTTGCTTTTCGCACCACCCTTGCCAAACAGTCCGATTGCTGCCGCAAGGATGGCAATTACCATTATGCCAGCCAGTCCGACCATAATCACTTTCTTAGAGAGCCGCCTTTTCTGAAGTGCAGGAGTCGTGTTTTGTGCTACCTCAAGTGAGGCGCCACAGCTTTGGCAATTGACAAGTTCTGCGCTGTTTTCCTGTCCACAGTTTGGGCAGAATATCGTCTCATGTATCTGTGTACCACAGTTATCACAGAATTTAGAGCCATCTTTCAGCTCTTTTCCGCATTTCTTACATATCGTCATCGCAGTCGATTTCCTTTCTTCTTCAGCAATCCCGCCACTCCTGCGAATGGCGGGATTGCGATTTCTTACTTCACCTTATAATTGGAATAATCCAACGGCATCCAGTAAGAATGGGCGCATTCCTCACAGAGGACGGAATCCTTATTGGCGTTGTAGTCATAGTACGCCTTGCTTGTCTCGGTTCCACACTGATAACAGGTGTACTTCCTGCCGCAGGCGGTCAGGCAAAGCGTAAGCGCTAAAGCAATCGTTATTAGCAGAAGATGCTTTTTCACTCTTTCCCTCCTTACGCCCACAGGCCGCAGTTACCAAGGGCAGCGCGGTAGTAACCGTATTCATCGCTTCCCCATGTTCCAGTGCCGAAAATATTCCAGTAATCATTTCTGCATTTGATTGTCATCTCTAAGACGCCAGTCAAATCAACATTGAACGGAATCGGGTCAATCCCTGCCCCAACCTCTGCGGAGTAAAGGAGTTCCCCATCCCCATATATTTCGAGCATATTTATTTGGGAACTGCTTCTATAAGAATACTCTTGAAAGAAAGTTCCGCTGATTGCGCTGTACTGTCCGTTGAGTTTATAAACAGTCTCGCTCGCATATCCAACACTCGTAACTGTGTGTTCATATGTATTTCCGAGATTGTCTTGTAAGCCATCTTTTGCCCGTATTTTCCCGCCCTTTGTTGTAAAGTAATCCAGCTCATCCAGCCAGACCGCGGGCTTGTCGCTGGAGTGCTTGCCAACATAAACGCTGAGTGTCTTTCCATCCCACTGGATCGGCTTTCCGAACGCCTTGCTCAGAGCGCGCACGGGCAGATAGGTCGTGCCATTGTAGCTGAACACCTCGACAGGATTTCCGTGCTCGTCCTGCGGCTCGATCTTCACATCGTCGACATAGACATTCACGCCAGTATAGACCTGTATGGTCTTTCCGACCAGCGCACCGAGCGCAGGCTCGGTCAAGGCAAGGAGCATCAGGGTACAGAGAATGCCGGAGAGAAAATACTTCATTTTTTGCATGCGTTTCATAATTAGTTTCCTTTCCTTATAATTCAGTTTGTCAAAAATTTCCGGATAATGCTTTACAACTAACTCAGTACTTTTTCTATCGCGAAGAAAAAATCACCGAGAATAGTTTCTCTCGCTGGATGGATTTGACGTTTTTCCACTAATCGCCCGAGTGTTATCTACAGCAATTTGACTTCCGTTTTCTGTCAATAACTGCGTATGCAGGCACGCATTACTTCACATAGGTGAAGTACGCCCATTCCGACCTGCCGGCTGCGTTGACCGCACGCACACGGTAGTCATACGAATTATAGTTCGCAAGGCCGGTAGAGGTGTACGAGGTCGCCGTGTTCGTCTTGTAGTCGCCGTCCGTGCGCCAGTCGATGCCCGCGCGCTTATACTGCACCTCGTAGGAGGTCGCGCCGCTGACCGCAGACCAAGAGACCGTCGCCGTGTAATTCTCCGCCGCTGTTACCTTGAAGTTCGCAGGCATTGCGGGAGCAGAAACCGTATGGGCAGGCTCATCGTTTTGCTTGACAATATCATCCGAGAAGAGCCAGTCTCCTTCGGCAGTTTTGTACCATGCACTTCCGTAGTGGTTTACCGTAGAAGCGGTGATTGTGACTGTCGTGTTCTTTGCCAAGCGCCGCGTTGTCTTCTGGGCCGCATAGGGCAGGAGCTTCAGGTTGATGTCCTTTATGGTCTTCGCCTGAAACCCTTCCGTGGTCAATGTCAACGAATATGTCTCACCACACAGGCTGCAAACACCTTTGTTATCAAACTGATGCTTGCATTCCTTCTTCACAGGTTTCACATAGGTAATTTCGCTCCACGATGAATAACCTGCGGCGTTCACAGCACGCACCCGGTAATCGTAAGAGTCATAGTCTGCAAGTCCGGTCGAGATATAGGAGGTCGCGGTCTTAGCCTTATAGTCTGCGTCAGTTCTCCAGCTGATTCCGCTGCGGCGATATTGGACCTCATAAAATGCCGCTCCATTGGCCGGAGTCCATGAAATGGTCGCCGAATCATCCTCCGCTTTCTTTGTGGCAAGGCGGGACGGTGCAGACGGAACCGTAAGCTTATTGGCGGCACTATAGTCGCAATCGCCATCCACTCGCAGCTCGGCTGTCGGTGTCATAATGAAAACGCACTCTGCTTTGATGTTTCGAACAGATTCAATTCTGTCATTGCGAATCATGCAGGCACCGCCGTAGTTGCATTCGGCAAATCGCAAATAGCCTGTTGAAGGGTCTGCCGTGTAAACAACCATGCTGTGTATGCCGGTTCCTTCGCTATTGACTCTAATCAAGTCGCCTGGCTTGAATATATGTTCTTCGATAGCGTCTTTTGTTTCGATTTTGGTAAACCAGGGATTATTGTCTGAGGAATACTGTCTGGAATCCTTCTTAAAAAGAATGTATTCCAAGTAGTCTGCAAACCCTGCGCACTGTGAGCCGCCGGCTGTATGAATACCGGAAAAATGATTTGACTTGCAGCCTATTGCTTCCTTTTTGTTATGGCTTGTTCTGTCGCCGGTAACACATGGCATATTTGTCAAGCAACTGGTATAGTCGCCGAGAGCGACCTGTTCCATCAGCGCATCTGGGCTATACCGGGCATTCCAGTACTTCTGTACCGTATTCCCCTCATCTTGATATCCAATCTTTTCAAAGTAGGTATCCAGCGCTTCGATTACCTGTTCGCAGGTCAACGGAAACTCACTGGTATTTTCTGCCTTCTGATTGTCGCTTCTATCCGAAATTATGTGAGAAAGCAAAACCGCTATATTTGCACGGGTAATTGCGGCCCCGTTTTTCCCATTAACCCCATCCAGATAACCTTGTCTTTTTGCAACTGTAATGTATCCACCCGGATACCCACCAAGTTCTTTTGCATCATTTTCAAAGCCCATTACAGAGACAATGACCTTAATTGCCTGCTCATAAGTCACTTTGTCCTGCAGGCCGAAAAACCCCTGCCCATATCCGTTCAGAATACCGCGGCGGACTCCCCAATTGATGTACCCTGCCGCCCAGTGGTTACTCGGTACATCAGCGAAAGCGGCCTCGACTTTTTGGGATATCTCGCTTTCCTCGCCGACCGCCCGACAGACAACTGCAGCAAATTCCGCACGCGTGATGCCGGAGCTTGGATTAAAGTTTCCATTGGCATCCCCATTAAAAATGCCATACTCTTTCATTAGGCCTACCGCCTCCGCATACGGAGCGGCATCGGGAACATCAGGGAATGATGTGCCTGCGTATGCAGGTATGGTCAACTGGCATATAATAAGCATCAATCCCATCCATTTAGCAAATTCTTTTTTCATACGCGGTCTTCCTCCTAATGTTGCAGATTAACATAGAAAAATCCGAAAGGTGTACTTTTACAAACCCCCAAATGCCATGTAAAAAAATAATCAAATGATATTGCGCATTCAATAGATTTCTTATATAATGTCACCAATCACAGAGCTGTGCTCCAATTTGTAAAAGTACGCCTTTACAAATTTAGGACATGATTTGTTTAAGCCACATTTTCAAATTTTCTCGCCTTTCCATAGAATGTGCCGACTGGCATATTGCAGGCTGCCGCCGCCTGTTTCAAGGTCAATTTTTTGTTGCGCCATGCTTTGTGTACCTCATAGAAATTACCCGGCAAGGGCAATGGCGGTCTGCCAAATTTCACGCCTTTCGCTTTCGCCGCCGCGATCCCCTCCGCCTGCCGCTGACGGATATTGGTGCGCTCGTTTTCGGCAACAAACGACAGCACTTGCAGTACAATATCGCTGAGGAAGGTTCCCATCAGGTCTTTGCCTCGTCGGGTGTCTAACAAGGGCATATCCAGCACCACAATGTCTATTCCTTTGTCCTTGGTCAATATCCGCCATTGCTCTAGGATTTCCGCGTAGTTGCGCCCCAGACGGTCGATGCTCTTGACGTAGAGCAGATCGTCTTTTTTCAGTTTTCGCAGCAACTTCTTGTACTGCGGTCGATTAAAGTCCTTGCCGGACTGCTTATCCATGTAGACATTCTTCTCCGGTATACCGACTCCCCGCAAGGCAATGACCTGCCGGTCCTCGTTCTGTTCTCGTGTGCTGACACGGATGTAGCCGTAGATTGTTCCACCGATAGCCGTCACCCCCACTTCTGCTGCACGACATTGCAGTAGCACACGATGGCATATTGAAAATATGTGCTTTCGACTTCTTCCCGAAAAACTTTGAGTTTCCCACTGTCCATAGCATTTGCTCCTCCCTTTGTTCGTACCGAGATAATTATAATGCATTTACCGATAACGGCTGTATCGTCTGCCTCCCCGCAGCCGCCCGCCGAAGGCAGGGCGGTCGGCTGACGAGGCCGCGCAATAATACGAGACTGCCACGGGGCGAAACCATGCTCGCGTCATTTCTGACGCTCGCACGGTTTCGCCCCCTTTTGCCTGTTCTGCTCGGCACGTCTGCCGCGTGTGACGCACCTCACAGAACCCCTCCGCGGCATCGCCTTCTGCCAGTTTACTTTCGCTGCACATCGGATCACATCGCGGTCCAAGAGCGCGGGTTACCGGCTGATCTCCGTCTTGCGCCATGAACTTTTTCAAAGCTCATGATTTTACCTGTTTTTCGTCCAAGACCTGCCGGCTCTAATCTGCACTGATCTGTTTATCATCCGAAATGTGGAGAATCGTGACGCCTTTTTCACCCCACCGTCCGACCACCGAAAATGCCATGTGCTCCATATCATCGTCACGGAAAAAGATGCCCTTCAGGTTATTGAGAATAACTTGAAGCGCCCGATTAGAGGTGTCCCACACCCGCGCGTTATTGCTGCCCCTCGGCGTGACGATCTCGATCTCCACGAACGCCTTTTCAAAATACGGCAGCGGTCCCTGCGCCGCCGCGTCGGAGATCGCCGCGTGGAGCATGGCCTTCCAATGCTCCTCGACGGCCTCTGTCAGCTTCTTCATCGAGGGCAGTGGCTCGTCGAGGCGCAGTGTCACGACGCCGTTCCGGGTTTCGCCGCCGCTGTGCAGCTGGGCGAGCGTCCGCCGTTCCTGCGCCACCGGACTGCCGAGGGCTTCCATGTCGTAGATCGCAGCCAACTCCTGGCTTTGCAGCCGCAGCGTCAGCTCGTACATTCGCTGTAACTGCTTTGGCGTGGGCGCACCCTTTTCCGGCAGACATTCACCGATCTCCGCGAGCGTCTTTCTTAGATCGATATACATAAACGGTCAATCCCTCCAATTCGAGCAGCTCCGGATACATTCTCACGATGGGAATATCCTCCGGCCAGATGCAAAGCTCCAATGTGATCTTCGGCCAATATGCCTTTTCCTCGCTCTCTTCTCCCAGATAGGCCTTTGCCGCAGAGAAGAAGCGGACAAACTTCAATAGATCGCAGGCGGGGTTCACGAACAGGCGGCGGGAATGCATCTCAATATCTCCAATCCCCTGGCTTCCTAAAAGCGTCCCGCTGTTTTTCACGCATAATGTTTGAAGATACCGTTCCTCCTCCAAGATCCTTTGCAGGCTGGCGGGCAGCGTTTCCGGCGTCGTCAGATAAACGTGCTCATACTGTGCCTTGAGCTTGATGGGTGAGCGGGACCACTTGACGGGACGATTTCGCTCCGCGCAGTCCTCCCGAAGAAGCTGGCGGCGGTTCCACATCGTCTGCCGGATGATGTTCCGCGCAGCTTTGAGCCTCACGCCCTCCCGACAGACCAGCAGCATCCCCGTTGCCTTCGTCTCGTAGTAGCCATACCGCGTGTAGAACAGGGAGCCCTCCGCACGCACCTGCCATTCCATTGCGCCGTCCCCGATGTCGTAGACGGCCAGACGATGCTTTCCAGCCATCAGCATTCCGGTAAATCGTGTGGTGGACAGAATGCCCGGCGCAATTTTCCGCCAGCAGGCGGACGGGATAAAATATGGTACATCCCATTCCTGCCGCTCCGCAGAGACGGGGATACCGCTCCTCTCCATCAGCGCCGCCATGCGGGATACCTCCATGATTCTCTGCCTTGTCTGCTCACCGCCTCCGGCGGAGAGCAGCGGCTCAAGCTCAGGAAACATCGCCCGCCCCTTTGCCAGAATAGACACGCAGCCGCGCTTATCCTTGGAAACATATCGGTTTTTCGTCAGCGGCCGGAAGGCGTAGGACAGCGCCGTGCGGTCGCTGTTGCCATCGTTGTTGAGCATATCAAGGCAGGACGGATAATCCAGCAGATTGAACCGCGCCAGATGCCGCAGCAGTTTTAATTGATTTTCATTCAGCATAAATTACACGCTCCTTTTGTAAGAAAGTTCGGGCGGCATGGAAGCAGCTTTTCTCTAAAAGCCGTTTCCGTGCCGCCCGACATGGTTTGTGACAGCCCCTCACAAGACGATCACCCCCCTTGCACTACATTTTCTAAGTTTTAAGCATCTGTTCCTTCACAGCTCAGGTATCGGATCAACGGCTCCGTGTAGATACGAATATACCTTTGTCTAGTGCCGATGTTGGCTCCAATGGAAGCGAAGGGCTCGCGTCCCTCCGCGATCAGCCACGAAAGCTGACGCGGTGACACACCGAAGAAAGCCGCGGCAACCTTCAGCGGCACATGGTTGGGATATTCCTGCCGTAGTTTATTTGCTGTTTTCTTGTCCATGTGTAATACCTCCTTTCTCCGTGCGCCACTTCTCAAAGGCCGCAGCATTCTCAGCTTTGTCATAAAACCGAAGGACAGCTTCCAAAAATGTGGCACACAGCAATTTTTGCTCTACTCTGGGAATTGCGCTTGGAATGATCCGAACGACAGTCTTAGGTTATCACCCCTCTCCGACAATCAACCGAACGGTTACCATCTGATCGAAAAGAAAGGTATTGGTTGATTGTTGACGATCACAGTATATCTGACCATGTTCCGATAGTCAACCGTTTGGCAATATATTCTATGCTTTTGACAAAATAAATTGACAACGGTGATTTTATGTGCTTTAATGGGGATAACGATACCAAAAAGGAGGCTCGGCTATGGATGCGGAAATGGAGAAGATCAAGCAGCTATACCCCGGATATGAGGACGTTGAATTGCCCCCAACCAGCTTTGGAGCACGATTGCGGCAGATTCGCAAGGAGCTTGGCGAAACGCAGGACGAGTTTGCGGCGCGGATCGGGACCTCCAAGCAGGTGCTCAGCCGGTATGAAAGCGGGCAGCGCATTCCCAAAATTTCCCTGGCAGAGAAATATTCCAAGGCACTTGGCGTATCTGTGGATTATCTGATGGGGGAATGCGTGCAGGAGACGGCTTTTGAAGCAATATGTACACAAAGCGAAAAGCCTTTTTATAAGATATTCATTGATGTTACAGTAGAGATGGGGCTGCTGATCCCAGATATCGTTCGTATCACCGGCCTGACGGATCGGCAGGTGCGGACCATTATCTTCCGAAGGATGAAGGAGGCCCCGCTCCCCATCGCTTTACAACTCTCAAGGACGTTGGACGTGCCTTTGGAGGTATGGACGGGCAACGAGGAGTATAAAGCGGCTGAGATATCCATGGAAGCCCGCGAGGTAGCAAAGGCTTATGACAGGGCCGATGAGAAAAGCAGGGAGATCGTCCGTCTGGCTGTCGGTCTGCCACCGATGGCAAAGGAGCGGATATGGGAATGAATGCAGTTGTTTATGCCCGCTATTCCAGTCATCGGCAGGGTGAGCAATCCATTGAGGGCCAGCTTGCGGAGGCGCGGAAATACGCTGAGGCGCACGGCCTTACCATCCTTCACGAATACTGCGACAGAGCACAGACGGGAAAGAATGACGACAGAGAGCAGTTTCAGCGCATGCTTGCGGATGCCGCAAAGCATAGCTTCGATGCGCTGATCGTCTGGAAAACCGACCGCATCGGGCGCAACAAGGAGGAGATCGCGCTTAATAAGTATCATCTCAAAAAGAACGGCGTTAAGATCCACTATATTGCCGAAACGATCCCCGATACGCCGGAGGGCATTATTCTGGAGGCGGTCATTGAGGGAATGGCGGCCTATTACTCTGAGCAGCTCTCTCAAAATGTGCGGCGCGGGATGCTAACCAGTGCGAGTAAGGCGCAGTTCACCGGAGGGAAACCACCTTTGGGGTATACGACCGATAAAAATAAAAACTATGTGATAGACCCTGCAACCGCGCCGGTCGTGAAGCTCATTTTTGATCTCTATGCGGCGGGAAAATCGGTAACGGAGATTATACGGACACTGAACGAAAAAGGGTTGCGGACCGTACACGGTCGACCATTTGGGCACAATAGTCTGCGCACCATTTTGAAAAATGAAAAATATATCGGTATCTATGCCTATAAAAATGATATCCGCATGGAGGGTGTTATTTCACCGATCATAGATGAGGATATATTTTATAAGGTGCAGGAAATGCTGAGATACAACCAGAAAGCAGCGGCTCACAAGAACTCCAAGGCCGATTACCTGCTGACGGAGAAGCTGTTCTGCGGCAAGTGTGGACAAATGATGGTCGGTGTCAGCGGCACGAGCAAGACTGGCACACGGCATCATTACTATTGCTGCACGCAGCAGAGGAAGAAGCTATGCGACAAAAAGCTGGTCCGTCAGGTATGGATTGAAAGCCTTGTGTTGGAATATGTGGCCGCTATTATCCATGATAAGGAGCTGCTGGAATTTATTGCCGAAAGCACATGGCAGTATTATCTGTCGCAGAATACGGAAACTTCCTATACGGCCTCGCTCCGCAGTGCGCTGAATGAGGTAGAAAGCTCTACGGCTAATCTCATTAAGGCGATGGAGGCCGGTATCTTTAATGAAGCGACCAAAAAGCGCATGAATGAACTGGACATCCGGCGGCAGGAGCTTCAGGATGCCTTGGCTGCCGCAAAGCTGAAAGAGGACATGGGCTTGAAAAAGGAGCACATTCTTTATTTCCTGCACAGGTTTGCCGAGATGGACTACTCCGATATTGAATGCCAGAAGCGGCTCATTAAAACTTTCGTTAATTCGGTGTTTGTCTATGATGATAAGGTCGTGCTGACGTTCAACTATTCCGGCGATGACCGCGCCATCACTCTCCATGAAATTGACGCTGGATTACGGCAGGGCGTTCGCCTGTCTCGCGGTGCGGCGTACCAAAAGTCCTCGAAATCGTCTGATTTCGAGGACTTTTGCTTTTCATAAGTTCCGTTTTTAGGGTGTTGCTTTTTTCTGACCCAAACGCTGACCCCAACGGGAGCGGGTAGCGGAAAGCATCAGACGGCACGGGAGAGGATGTTCCCCATGGTTTGTGCTGCCTTGAGTTGGGCGTCGGTGGTCACATGGGCGTAAGTGTCCAGCGTGAAACCCGCCGAGTAGTGGCCCAGCATACTGCTGACCGTTTTCACGTCCACGCCGTTTTGCAGGGCCATCGTCGCGAAGGTGTGGGGCGCAGGTCATGGAAGCTCCCGCCTCCGGCGGCACCGCTTTTGACCGCGCAAAAGCGGCGAGAAAACGCGCACGGGCTGCGCCCGTGACCCACTTCATTGCAGGCTCGCGACAGAACGACTGCACGCGCTGCGCAAAGAAATACCCGCCATTTTTTGTTGCCGCTTTCGATTTGACCTTCGTCTATGTCCGCTTGGCCGCTGCCCCTGTGGGGGTTCAAATTTTTTTGCAGCGACTGCTGTACTGGCTCCGCAGCAGCGGCTGAGCGGAAAGAGAAGCACGCCAAATCGTTCAGAAGAAAAATCAAACACACGGTTGCTGAGATGGTGATTTAATATGAGCAGTTCGGGGGTCAAGGGGCGGCAGCCCCTTGCGTTCTCTTGGGGTTTCAAAGGGGCTATTCTCTACGGTAGAGAATAGCCCCTTTGTTATGCGCCGCGCGATGCGCGGCATGGCGAGGTTGTACGCTGAGCAGATCATCTGGTGGATATTGCGAACGGTCTTGGGTGCCAGTCCTTTCGGCTTTTTCTTGGCTTCGATTCGGTCTACCCGCCCGCCATCCAGCAGGTGTTTGTAGAACCGCTGCAAGTCCAGAGAAGTGAGTTCTGTCAGCGGGATGCTGCCGATTTGCGGCTTAATGTGGTTCTTGAGGAAGCCCTGGCTGGTTTTGAAGGTGGACGGTCTGAGTTTTACTTTCGCGTGGTTCTCCATCCACACCTCCAGCCAACTGCCCACGGTGTAGGCCTTGGCTTTGGCAAAGCCCACGAGCTGATACCCGATGCACAGATCGGTGGCGTCGGAATAGGTCAGCGCGGAGAAGCGGATGGTCATGCGCCGGGCGTCGCTGCCGAGCATCAGCCGCTCCGGGGACTCGTAGGTCCGGTCGTCCACGCGGATGCTGTTGATGACCAGCGGCGGCATCGGCGCGGAGATCTCCCGGAAGTCAAACACGCTGACGCCGTTTCGTGTGGTCAGATACAGGCTGCCGTCAGGGGCCATATAATTGCAGGTGTTCACCCGCAGGGAGCCGGTGAGCCCGCGGGCCGTTCCGTACTGGGTGGCGTGCGGCGTTTCTCCCGCTAAGATCCGCGCCTTATCCAAGGCGTAAATGCCGCTGTCCTGCAGCAGCCACAGCTTTCCGTCCCGCTCGTAGAGATCGAAGATCGAGCCGGGACCGATGCGCAGGCCGTCCAGCCTGCGGAAAGTCCCGTCCGCCCAATAATACAGGTGGCTGCCCGCGCTGACAAAGGCGCTGCGGCCGTCCTCCTCCTGCAATATGCGCAGCACCACACCGTCCTCCAGCCCCTGCTCGTAGCTGAATTTCGTGATCGAACCGTCCTGCGCCAGCGCGTAGATCCCGCTTCCGGCGCTGCCCGCCAGCAGCGTGCCGTCGGGAGCCTGAACGATGCAGAGGATCGACTGCGTCTCCAGTCCGCTGTCTTTATCGTAGAAAGCGACAACTTTATCGCCCCGGATCAGGGCAAGGCCGTCCTGCGTTCCCACGGCCACCGTACCGTCCCGCAGCTCGAAGGCCACGCGGATACGCGTGCTCCCCAGCCCGTTGCTCTGATTAAAGAAAACAAGCTCTCCGCTGCCCGTGTCATAGCGCACAAGGCCCAGCTCGGAGTAGGTGCCGCACCACAGGCGGCCGCGGCTGTCCACCATAAGGCTCTGCACCGGAACGCCGTCCAGCGCCCGCGTCAGAGCGTTCTGCACCGGATGCCAGTCACTGTCAAAGGCCAGCAGTCCCTGGTTCACGGCGGCATAGTACCGTCCGCCCGCCGCGGTCACGGCATTGATATCCATGTCCGTCAGACCCGCCGCGAGGTTGGGCGAGGCAAAGCAGCCGGGGCTGTAGCGGATCAGGCCCTCGTTGGAGGAGGCCAGCCAGACGTTGCCCTCGGTGTCCAAAGCGGCGCAGTTCACCGCGTCGGTGCTCGTGCCCGTATGGGGATCCCGCTGCGTGCCGTCGGCGGTGACCCATGCAAAGCCCTGCTGGCCCGAGACCAGTATATCTCCCTCGGCGGTAACGTCGATCCGGTTGTGGTTGGCCGCATCCGTCACCTCGTAGGTCTGCACTATAAAGGCCGTGCCGTCCAACCTCTGACCGCTGCACGCGACCTTCGCCAGCGTTGAGCCATCGGTGCCCAGATAGATGTTGTTCGCGCGGTCCTAGGTCAGGCAGCTTATCACGCTGCCGTCTTCGAAGAACAGCTCCGCGTCCAGCATGGCCAGCACACGGTCGTCCTGCATGACCGCGCACTTTCCCGTGCTCATGGCGCACCACAGGCGGCCATAGCGGTCGATCCCCAGCGCATAAGCGGTTTCGCCTGTTATGTACGGGTTGCTGTAGGGCACCAGAAGTCCGCTGCGGACCCGGCACACGCCGGAGGTGGAGGCAACGTAAATGGTGCCGTCGCGTCCCTCCGCGAAATCGCGTATGCTCAGATAGCTTTTCTTTTTCGTACAGGGCACGGCGGTAAAGACGCCGTTTTCGTAGACGAACACGCCGGCGTCGCAATGGCGCCCTTGGTGCTGAAATTGTGGAATTCGGAGCCTTCGAAGCGCAGAAAGCCGCCGTAGCTGCCCACCCACGGGTAGCCGTCCCTCGTCTGCAGGACGGCGTTTGCCTCGTCGGTCGGCAGGCCGTTGGTCTGGTCGAATACCGTTCGCACATAGGCAGGCTCCAGCTCCACCGCCCGCGCAGGGATACCGCACAGCACCGCCGGTCAAACTCAAAGCCTTGCCACGCCGCTCCTGCGCGCGGCCTCGGCGACCGCCTTCGCTACCGCGGGACCGACGCGCGGGTCGAACGCCGCGGGGATGATATAGTCCTCGCTGAGCTCGTCGCCGACAAGACCCGCCAGCGCTTCCGCCGCCGCGACCTTCATTTCCTCATTGATGTCGCTCGCGCGCACGTCGAACGCGCCGCGGAAGATGCCGGGGAACGCGAGCACGTTGTTGATCTGGTTGGGATAGTCGCTGCGGCCGGTGGAAACGACCCTTGCGCCACCCGCCTTTGCCGCGTCGGGGAAGATCTCCGGCGTCGGGTTCGCGCAGGCGAAAATGATGGCGTCCTTGTTCATTGTTTTGACCATCTCGGTCGTGACGGTGTTCGGCGCGCTCACGCCGATGAACACATCCGCACCCACGAGCATATCGGCAAGCGCACCCGCCTTGCGGCTCAGGTTCGTGACCTCGGCCATCTCGGTCTTGATCCAGTTCAGCCCCTCGCGGCCGGCATAGATCGCGCCCTTGCGGTCGCACATCGTGATGTCGCGGAAGCCCGCGGAGAGCAGCAGCTTCGTGATGGCGATGGCCGCCGCACCCGCGCCGGAGGTGACGACCTTCACGTCCTCTTTCTTCTTGCCCACGACCTTGAGCGCGTTCGTCAGGCCCGCGAGCGTGATAACGGCGGTGCCGTGCTGGTCATCGTGGAAGATGGGAATGTCGCATTTTTCCTTCAGCTTGCGCTCGATCTCAAAGCAGCGGGGGGCGGCGATGTCCTCCAGATTGATGCCGCCGAAGCTGCCGGAGATGTTGTAGACTGTCTCCACAAACTCGTCCACGTCCTTGGTCTTGACGCAGATGGGGAAAGCGTCCACGTCGCCGAACGCCTTGAAGAGCACGCACTTGCCCTCCATGACGGGCATACCGGCCTCGGGGCCGATGTCGCCAAGGCCCAAGACGGCGCTGCCGTCGGTGATGACCGCCGCCATGTTCCAGCGGCGCGTGAGTTCGTAGCTTTTGTTGATGTCCTTCTGAATTTCAAGGCACGGCTGCGCCACGCCGGGGGTGTAGGCAAGGGACAGATCGTCCTTCGTCTTGACCGGCACGCGGGTCACCATTTCGATCTTGCCCTTCCACTCGCCGTGCAGGCGGAGCGATTCCTTTGCATGCTCCGCTCGCCCAACTGCCCCTTCGTCTTGTTCGTCGGGACAAAAAAGCTGGTCAAGCGCCGGGAGTTTGAACAGTACATCAGCCGTACAATGGCAATTTGAAGGTAAGTTCACTATTGAGAAAAGAAAGCCCTTGTGCTACAATTATAAAATGCATAGGGGCTTCTTCTCATAGTGAGAAAGGAGTTTCCGAATGGGTAAAAGTTTACGAGGCAAAGAATGTGGCAAGGGTATCTGCCAGAGAAAGGACGGTTTATATAGCGCAAGATTTGTAAGCAGCGAAGGAAAGCGTCAGGTCAAGTGCTTTTCCTCACTTCCGGAAGCCCGGAACTGGCTGGAAGATGCAAAGTATGCAGAAAGTCATGAGGATGTGTTTGCTCCGCCGGATATGACGGTAACAGAATGGTTTGAGTTCTGGATCAGCCACATCGTGGGAGACTTAGCGCCGAACACAAAGAGAAATTACCGGGAGCGGTATGAGTACAATGTAAAGCCCGTGATTGGTAAGATGCGGCTCACAGATGTCAAGCCGATGCACTGCAAGATGGTTTTCAACCAAATGGAAGCATCGTATGCCGGTTCAACGATCCGCCAGACATATATTGCTATGGGAACGATGTTTCGGGCTGCTGTGATGAACGACATGATCCGGAAGCACCCGATGGACGGCGTTCGCTTTACCAAGCCCGTCCGCGCTGTGGACGACATCAAATGTCTTACAACGGATGAGCAGCAGAAATTTATGGAGGCAGCCAAACGCTCCCATAACTATGCGCAGTATGCCCTGATTTTAGGGAACCTCTGAATAAATCGCTTTCATTCCGTTCCTAAACAATATATGTGCCAATTTTTGCACTTGATAAAGGCTATTTGGATAAAAAAGCTATTATTCCACGAATTTTCAATCATGATTTCCTAAAAAGGGCAGACTACCCCTATATCAGGTTGTGGAAAGTTTTCGCCCGGCAATCGCAAGCGAATATAGATTGGCACCGGCGAACATGGCATACAAGCGATTCTCATTCTTCTTCAACCCGCGATATACCGTTTTCCTGTAGCCAAACTGACACTTTATGATTCGAAATGCGTGCTCTACCTTGCAGCGAACAGAAGATTTGCGATTTTCAATGTAGCGTTCCCAGTCGATTGTGTTGTCACTTACTTTGGGTAAACTCTTCGGACGGCGATTGATGCGGAAGTCGATGTTGGAAAAGTGCTCATTCTGCCTGATTTCAGGGCGTTTCTGAATCCCCAGATAGCCGGAATCTCCGTATACAACCTCGTCGTCTTCCCAGATCAGGTTCGCTGCTTCTGTGATGTCATGCTCATTTGCCGCAGTAACAGTAATCGTATGAACAAGCCCGCTACCTGCATCCACGCCGATGTGGCATTTCATCCCGAATTTCCACTCATTGCCCTTTTTCGTCTGGTGCATTTCCGGGTCGCGTGCTTTGTCTGCGTTCTTGGTGGAGCTGGGGGCATTGATAATGGTAGCATCCACAATCGTGCCGCCCTTCATCATGTGCCCCGTTGCCACCACAACCCGGTTGATTGCATCAAAAAACAGCTTATTCAGGCCATTTGCCTCCAGCAGATGGCGGAATTTGCACAAGGTCGTTTCATCTGGAACGGATTCTGTCATAAACTCAATGCCCGTAAATTTCCGCATGGCATAGCTGTCATAGATTGCATCCTCAGTCGCCGGATCCGACAGGTTAAACCAAATCTGAAGCAGATACATCCGCAGCATTTTCTCGATTCCCATGGGAGGACGGCCACGCTTCCCCTTGGGGTAGTATGGTTCGATTACACCAACCCATTCTTCCCAGGGGATAATCTCATCCATGATTTCCAGAAGTTCTTCCCGCTTGGTTTTCTTCTTGCGGTAGCTGTACTCGATGTCTGTAAATGTTTCCTGCTTCATTGTCCGGCACCACCATTGTTTTGATGGTGTTATTATACCATATCTCGAACCTGTATGGTAGTGCGGTTTAAATCAGAGGTTCCTTAGGTCAGAATGTGCTCTGAGAAGACCAGAGCATGGCATTCCTTCCCGGTCTGC
>ERZ857757.1043-NODE-1043-length-23873-cov-7.505626_pt1 | contig 23873 bp, 20 predicted proteins | sample MGYA00519764_ERZ857757 | MGnify/ENA primary metagenome ERZ857757 (study PRJEB31778, sample SAMEA3449359) | human gut metagenome | biome: human gut; feature: human-associated habitat; material: faeces | place: United Kingdom | collected 2010/2012 ... | reverse complement strand
GAGCATGCGGCTGTTAACCGCAGGGTCGTTGGTTCGAGCCCAACAGGGGGAGCCAAAAGAGACAAACACTTTTTATAACATGGTTATAATGATGTTTGTCTCTTTTTCTATGCAAATTTCACAGCAATTCTGGTTAGGAATATACAGAATCAACAAGCAGAATTAATTTATGCGAACAGAATTGGATATGCAAAACATTATAATAGTGATGTTTAAAATTTGATACTATAAATTATGTGCACATTTTGAGTTAATCAAGATGTGCTTTTTATTTAAAAAAATATAAGGAGAAACATTAAAGGAGAAACATTAAATGAAGAAATTGGATTTATACGAATCAAGATTATTTGGTAGAATTTGTTATGGGTTTGGTAGAGATGAAGATGGCTATGTTTACATTAAAGAAGATGATGCCGATGTAGTTAGAATGATTTATGATATGGTTATCAATGGTCATAGTTTGCAAAATATTCAGGAAGAATTGTATAACCTCGGAATCAAATCTCCGTCAGGTAAAGATAAATGGACAAGAGACGTTATTGATAAAACTATAAATAACAAAAAGTATTTAGCTTATATTATTTCATTCGAAAATTTCGTTGAAGCATCTATCGAAAAAGAATCTCGTTGCAGATACGTAAGAAGTTAGCCTAGGGACAGAATTGCAGGTTTGTTATATAATTCTATTATTAAAATGAGAGGAGAATTGATTATGAACAAATCAGCAATTCAAAAACAGCTTCGGTATATTATTGCTAAAGAGCAGTATATGAAACCACTGCTTGAAAATGAAATTATAACCGAGGAGGTGTATAACGAAGTATTAGAAAATCTGTATGATGAATTTGAGGTCTGGAGATATAGCAAAATTCAGAATCCGGGCATTGAATTTAGAAAGAATAAAAGAGAAACAAAAAATAATCTAGCAGAACAGAATCCGGGATATATCTCTTTGACAGAATTAGCAAAAAGTAATATGAAAAAATCAACCGGTTACACTATTCAAATGTGGCTAAGAGATAGTGGAACTGTTGATTTTCTTGCTTTATGGGAGAATAAACATAATGAAAAGTTTATTTCTATTCCGGTAGAATTAAACGCTTTAACACCTAAAATATGGATAAAAGAAACAAATTCTATCGGAATTGTTTCAAGGCAGGGGAAGAATGGCGGAACATATGCACATAAGGAAATAGCGATGCATTTTATGTGTTGGCTATCTGCAGAAATGATGCTAAATGTTATAGAGAAATACTTGGAGGTAATGAATGATGAGAAAGATAACTGAAATTCCAGCTACAATTTTCAAATCGTCAAAAGACATAAATAGACAATATAGAGTGGCAGCGTATTGTAGAGTTAGTACAGAAAAAAAAGAACAGGAAAATAGTCTGGAAAATCAAATTACATATTACAAGAATAAAATTGAGAATACTCCTAATTGGACTTTGGTTGATATTTTCGCTGATTTCGGCATAAGCGGAATGAGTGAAAAGAAAAGATTGGAATTTCAGAGAATGATGGACATGTGCGATAAAGGAAAAATTGATTTGATTATTACAAAATCTATTTCAAGATTTGCACGAAACACCGTTGATTGTTTGACACATGTAAGAAAATTAAAGGCAAATAATATAGGTATTATATTTGAAAAAGAAGGGATCAACACACTTGATGCAGTGAGTGAAACGTTCTTAACATGGTTTAGTGCTTTTGCTCAGGCAGAAAGTGAATCATTAAGCCAAAATGTAACCAGCGGTAAAAGAATGGGATATAAGGAAGGTAAATTTTCGTTTCCGTCTTGCCTATATGGGTATGATAGGGGCGATGGAAAAACACCTGTTATAATTCCAGAACAGGCTACTGTTATTCGAAAAATGTTTCATATGTATTTGGAAGGAAAATCGATACGAGGGATTAAAGAGTGGCTTAATGCTAACAAAATTGAAACACCAAAAGGCAATGAGTCATGGAGTAGATCTACTGTGTCTGGAATATTGAGAAATGAGAAATATAAAGGTGATGTACTCTTACAGAAAAGTTATACTGTAGATTATCTTACAAAGACAACAGCAAAAAACAAAGGTGAGGTAACACAATATTATATTGAAAATAATCATGAAGGAATTGTGTCACGGGAAATATTTGATATGGTGCAGGATGAAATGCAAAGAAGAGCAAGTTTATACAGTAGTAAAACTCCGAGCAAATACAGTTCTAAGTATGCTCTCACAGGCAAGGTGATTTGTGGAGAATGTGGCGCTAAGTATAGAAGAGTTACCTGGTCGAGAAATGGTAAAAAGAAAATCGTATGGAGATGTACGGAAAGACTCACTAATGGCATTATGAATTGCAAGAATTCGCCTACAATTTTAGAAGAAGATTTACATAATGCAATCATTGATAGTTTAAAAGAGATATTGCCTAAATTTGATGATATAGCTAAAAAAGTTGAAAATGAGATTGAGGCTGTTATGAAGAAAGATGATGACAACAATCCACAAGTTATCCAACGTAAAATTCAAAATTTTGAGAAAGAAATTGAGGTTTTGAGAAAAGTTTTAAAAGAAACAGATAATGAAGAATTTTATACCAAAAAGATACAATACATAGGAGAAATGGCACGAATTAAAGAAAAATTCATGATAGTTAATAGGGATAACAAAGATGGTTTGTTTCCAATAGTACATTATATAATTAATGAACAGGATTTGAATATAAATCAACACCTTGATGTAATTGCTAAAAACATTATCCAATCTATTATAATCAATACTGAACAGGAATTTATAATTTTATATTATAATACATAATATCAGAGATTCTAAGCCTTGTTATGCAAAAGTAGAAAATACTGATTGTGTATTTCTCTCTATATTGCCAATTGAAATATTTGTCAAAACATGATATAATATAAACAAATCGACCAGTCTATGTATTGGCCTATCATCTTGTTATAATTAAATTATAAGGAGTTTGCTATGGAAAATTGTCCTGATGTTTTATATCATTATACATCTGTTGAGTCGCTTGCAATGATCCTGTCAACAAAAACTTTTAGGTTATCGCCATTATCTGCTCTTGATGATTTACAAGAAGAAAAAGCAGAAGATGTAACAAAAATTGGGAGAACTATATTTGTAAGTTGTTGGACAGATGATGATAAAGAAAGTATTCCGATGTGGAATATGTATAGTAAAATGGAATCAGGTGTTAGACTAAAGGCTAAAACAAATTTGTTTGGATCGGGGATTATATTAAAAGACAAAAAAATAGAAGTATCAAGATATGCACATTTTGATGATAATAGGCATTTGTTCCCTCCTGAACTAAAAAAGGTAATTTATACTGATGAGGTTAGCAAGATTATCCCTAAAATTGTTAGCGATGATAAACAATGTTGGAGTCAACAAGATCTAGGAGTCTATAAAAGTAAAGCTTGGGAATTCCAAAATGAATGGAGATATATAGTTCGTATTTGGCAGGAAAGAATTTTGATATAGAAGGTGGAGATATTGAAACTATATACAACAAATTTTCGTTAATTATTGAACCATACATTTGTCTTAATATTAAATCACAAATATTTGAGGAATTAGAGATTACACTAAGTCCTAAAATTTCGGTAGGGAATAGAGCTATTGTGGACTCTCTTAAATATAAATATTGTTCTAATTTGATAATACATGAAAGTGAGTTAAAAGAGTGTATTAGATGATCTGTGTATAAAAATGTAAAATTGACAGAGATATTATTTTAATATATAATATCGCTAGATGTGTTTGAAAGGCTATCATGTGTTGTGAACCAACATAGCGCGTTTGAAGATTATGTTCCTTGTAATAATTATTGATATTAAATAAATATGAGGAATAGCTTATATAAGTAACAAGGAAGTAGAAAGAGTAATGCTGTTAAAAGAAATAAATAGTGTAGTTTTTGATGTGAGGATAAAAATATGGATAAGTTGTTGAATGGCATATTTGAATACCTTGATATAAATCCCGACAATGGTTTGGCAAACGAGGAAGGGATAAATAATATGACCCCGTTTCAAAGGTTGTTTTATAATCAAGTTCATGAAAAAATAGGAATTGATGCTGTATATTTTCTTCGTGATTCAAATGGAATTGCGAAAATTCCGCTTATATATTTTTCTGTTATAAAAAAATATGACTCAGAAAAGGTGGCGGAGTTGCATCGCCTTTCATGGAATCTTGGAGAGGCACCGTTATTATTTGTAGTGACTCCAGATGAAATTCTGATTTATAACAATTATAAGGAACCTGAAACTAGTGATGATGGAACCCTTAATCCTGTTGCAGGATTGATAGAAAACTTAAGCATAGTTAATGGATTGGCGTTGCAGCAAGTTGAACTTCAAAAATATCATCGTTCATTGCTTGAAAGTGGTGAATATTGGCGACGAACCAAGAGTAGATTTGATGCTCAAGGTCGAGTGGATGCCACTTTGATGTCAAATTTAAAAATAATGCGAAGAACACTAATTAATCAAATTGAAAAGAGATGTGATAAAGGTAAACAAACAATTACTGGTGTGGTTCATGCTTTGCTCTGTCGTTCAATATTTATTAAATACTTAGAAGAAAGAAAAGATTCTAACGGAGAAGCTGTCTTCCCGCAGGGATTTTATAGTGCTTTTTTGGACTCAGCAAAACAGTATACCGATGTATTGAAAAGTAAAGAAGCAGCTTATAACTTGTTTACTTCGCTTAAAGAAAAGTTTAATGGAGATATACTTCAAGTAACAGATGAAGAAATAGAGATTATTACTCAGGAAGATTTGGATGAACTTTGTACATTTATACTAGGAGATAGTGAATTAGAGAGTAAACAACTTACATTATGGCCTTTATATAGCTTTGATATTATTCCAATTCAATTGATAAGTAGTATTTATGAGCTGTTTTTTCATCTGTCGGATGAAGAGGATGAAAAAGGGACATATTATACGCCTCTGCACCTTGTTAACTTAGTTATGGATGAGGTGTATCCATGGGAAGGTGAATATAAGGAGGTATCTTTTTTTGACCCGTCGTGTGGCTCGGGCATCTTTTTGGTTGAGGCATATAGAAGAATAGTTTGTAGGTGGATGACTCAAAATAATATCTCTACTATTACCTGCGAACAACTGAATATACTTCTAAAAAATAGCATTTTTGGTGTGGATATTAATGAAGAGGCCATTCGTGTTGCATCTTTTAGCCTTAGTCTAGCTATGTGTGACTTTCTTGATCCACGAAGCATATGGGATAAATTAGCTTTTCCGTGTTTGCTAGAAGACAACTTAATTACAAGTGATTTTTTTACTGAGGATAGCATTTTTAATAATAGGCGATATGATGTTATTATTGGTAATCCGCCTTGGCAGAGTAGTATTACAGAAGAAACGAAAACGTACTTGGAAAAAGCAAAGCGTGTAATTGGCGACAAGCAAATTGCACAGGCTTTTTCTATCAAATGTTCAGAATTGTGCAAGAATGATGGCATTATTTGTCTTCTTATGCCTAGTAAGGGGTTGCTTTTTAATAGATCTGACAAGACTAGAACATATAGAGAAAACTTGTTTTCGGATAATAATGTACTTGCGATTATTAATCTGTCCGTATATAGAAAATTTCTTTTTGATCATGCTAGTGGTCCTGCTGCGGCTATTATCTATACACCTAAAAAGGAAGATATTTGGCAACCAATAGTATATTGCACACCTAAGCCAAATTATACAATTGAAGATATTAGAAAGTTTTCTATTGATCCTAATGACATATGTAGAATTCCTCGTGATATTATAGCAGATGATAGAATTTGGAAAATTGCAATGTGGGGAGTGCCTAGAGACCTTGAATTAATAGGAAAACTGCAGAGTACTTTTGCACCTATGTCGAGGTTCATTGAGGAAAATAACATGATAACTGCAGAGGGGTTTAAAAGAGGCAGCAGAAAACATAAATGTTATGATTTTGAAGGTGTTCCGTTGATTGAAGCGAAAAAGTTTCTTCCTTACTATGTTGATATTAAAGAACTTCCTGTAGTTGACTTTGTTGATTATGAATGTACTGTTAAGAACGCTAGGGAAATTTTTAAAGCTCCACATTTGGTAATTAAACAAAGCCACAAGGATGGAATGTTTCTCTCTATGGTGCTTGATTATGATGCTGTATTTAATCATAGCTTATTAGGAATTCATGGTGAAATCAACAAACTTAAATATTTAAGTGTGGTAATTGGCTCAAGAGTTTTTTCGTACTATCATATTCTTACAAATAGGAAATGGCTAGTAGAAAGGGATGAATTGGAAGCGGGAGATATATGGCAAACGCCAATACCTAAGCCTAGTGATGATGACATTGCTGAAGCGTGTGAAATATTTGATGAACTGGTAATATCACCTACAGAAAAACAAAGAGGCGAAACTTTTGTGCGCCGTATGTATCGCCTAAAAGAATATGAATGCTATCAAATAGATGATGTAATTGATTATGTGTATGACTATTTTAAAAACAAACAGCGTTCGATATCTTTTGAAAAATCTGATGCAGATATATATAAAATGTATTATTCAACTATACATGACGTGTTGACCAATACATTTGGAGCTGGAGTAAATTTTTCTGGAGAGCTGTATTTTGGTGATGCGCCATTGTCTGTACTTGTTCTAAATGTGGTGCCACAAACGGATGAAAAAATAAATATTATTACAAATAATGAGAAGTTGAATGAGATTCTTTTGGATCTGGATAATTCGCTGGTTGATAATAAACAAATGATATTCGTTAGAAGAAACCTTCGAATTTATCAACAAGATAAAATATATATTGTTAAACCATCTCAACGTAAATATTGGACATATTCAGCAGCCTGCAGGGACGCGGATGAGATATTTGAAGATGTATCTAAAGTGTGGAGGTGATACAATGAGTAGTATAAGAAATATAACCTCGTCTTCAACTGTTCCAGATGATTTGGCAAAACGCCTTGGACCTGCAGGGGTTAATGAGATTTTATTAACTCTTTGGAAGGGATATAATGATTTAATAACAGATACAAGTGTTATTATCAACGAAAATACTGAAGAAGATGATATAACACAAGAATGGTACGGAAAAATATCACAGAGGTGGACAAATGAAAATCGTGCAACTACTCTAAAAATAAATAGTATTGGGCCAGTGCACCAATATCAAGATCCAACATTAAAAAAGAAAAGAGGTTATAAACCTACGATTGATTTTTGCTTTCGAGACTGGGATACTTCGAACAGCTACTTTGGTGCAGAGTGTAAGAATCTTTATAAAAATAAAAAAGATAAAATCAAAAGATACGTAGATACTGGGGTAAAAAACTATACAACAGGTCGATATGGTTCGCAGTCATCAGAATCTTCAATTGTAGGATATGTACTTAGTGGAAAAATTCCAGATATAGTAACAGAACTAATTTCTGAAATTGCAAAAACTTCGCCTGCAAGTAATTTGTCTCGTGAATTACGGTACCTAGAACCACAGTATGCTTCAAAACACGAAAGAACTATGGATAGAAAAGAGATAACATTACATCATTTGTTTTTCGATTTTACGCATGAAGCATTTTAAACACTCTCGTTTTTAACAGTATATTTGACGGAATTATAACTATAAAGTATAATATTAAACAACCTGACACGCCTCTGATATGAACCCTAAAATTGTATGTGTTGTTGGTAAAAATTAAAAGGTTTACAAGTGTGAACAGAGGCTTGTTTCATCGAGGTAGATTTTAGAGTAAACTTTCGATAGGTATGCAGCTACAAAATGTCCCAATAAATTTCAGACAACTATTAAGAGTTGGACGTTTGTTTGTGGTATGACTCATAAGTGAAGTGCTCCTATCATGCATGTGCTCTACTTATTAAAAGTGACAGAAGTGTATAGGCGTAAATTAAAACTGGAATAATTTTAAATAGTTTTATTGTTTAAATGGCACCGATTTTGACACCAATAATGGCACTGATAAAACTGACCATAAACAGTAAAAAACTAGTGCATTTATTATGTACGTGAAAGCCAAAGTCGTGGTCGAAATAGATGCAGTCTATTTCGACCACTTTTTTGCGTCTTTTTGTCTTGCTGGTTGAACATTAAGCGACTTTATAGGTATCGTATTTCCATCTCCTTTTCCTTGCTGTGATGTCTAAAGGGTCACCGTCAGTATTACAAGCGGTATATGGTAAAAATAAAATTTTGTTTTGTGCAGAATACAAATTGTAATTTTAAAAACTATATGTTATAATATTTAATGATGAATTGTGTATAGTTTAAATTCGAAATACATATGCCAGACACCGACTGGTAAATTCGATTTGAGTGGATATAGGAAAGTAAGGTGTAAGAGATATGGATGGAATTATGGTAAATCAAAATCTCGTTCAAGAAAATGCATACGAAGCTGCGAGAAATAGTGTAATTAATGCGCAACGGAAAGTATATGCGGCAGTTAATAATTCAATGGTTCAGGCTTATTGGGAAATAGGTGAACAGATATACAAGGCTTGTGGCGAAAATGACAGAGCAGAATATGGAAAGAACCTGTTGCAATATCTTTCATCTAAACTTACAGATGAATTTGGAAAAGGTTTCTCGGTTCAGAATTTAAGAAGAATGCGCCAGTTTTATATGGCATTTCCAATTCGCTCAACACTGTTGAGCGAATTAGGATGGTCACATTATTACATTTAATAAAGATTGATGATGAAACGAGAAGAAACTTCTATGCAGAAGAATGTGTAAAATCTGGTTGGAGTGTGCGACAACTTGAAAGACAAATCAACTCGTTTTTCTATGAGAGATTGCTTTCGAGTCAAGACAAGAAATCTGTAAGCGAAGAAATCCAGACTCTTGAACCAAGACCGGAATACGAAAAAATAATCCGTGATCCGTATGTGTTAGAGTTTTTGGATTTAGAGCAGAATCCTCATTTTTATGAAAAAGAGCTTGAACAGGCAGTAATAGACCATTTGCAAAAATTCTTGCTTGAGTTAGGAAGAGGATTCTCGTTTGTAGCGAGACAAAAGCATATAACATTTGATGACAGACACTTCTACATTGACCTTGTATTCTATAACTACATCTTAAAATGTTTCGTGTTGATAGATTTAAAAATTGGAGATTTGTCTCATCAGGACTTAGGGCAGATGCAGATGTATGTAAATTACTATACAAGAGAATTGATGAACGAAGGAGATAATCCTCCGATTGGTATTGTGCTTTGTGCAGATAAGAGTGATGCAGTAGTAAAATATACATTGGCAGAAGAGAATAATCAAATATATGCTTCAAAGTATAAACTCTATATGCCGACAGAAGAAGAGTTCAAAAAGGAATTAAATCTTGATGAATTCAAAAAGATATCAGAGTTGTAATTGACTGAAATAAAAAAGCAGTGTATAATAGTGATAACAGAACCTGAACAGACACCTTAATTTGAACTATGTATGTTCGAATGAAGATGTCTGTTTTTATTTCGAACAGCAAAAATAAAGGTTTTTACGGCATTTAAGTAAAAAACCTAATGCTACACAAAAACCGAATTAGGTTGAAAATTAAAATGTTTTGTAAAAAAAGTTTCTAACGAACTACTCACTGTTCGATTGGAGCTTTTTCTTTTTGGCTTGAATAGTGGTAATAATCAGCTTCTGCCTTATTAGGTGTATGATAATGCAAATAAGTGTGAGGTCTTTTGTCGTTATAGAATACTACGTATTCAGACAATGCGTTTCGCAAATGCTTTTCAGATCTATAGTTTGTTCGATATAGCTCCTCTTGTTTAAGAGATTTGAAAAATGACTCGCAAACGGAATTGTCATACGGAACACCTTTTCTTGAAAACGATTGTCGTATACCGAAAGCGGATAAACAATTTATAAATGTTTTAGAAGTATAGTTATATCCCTGGTCGCTATGAAAAAGCAATTTTGATGTATCCGGATTTCGATCTTCATATGCTTTGATCAAAGTAGTTTTAGTTAGCCAAGTAGAATTCTTCTTTGATATAGTATATGAAATTATTTTCCTCGCATATAGATCGAGAATAACGCAAAAATAAAATGTTTTTCCGTTTAGCTTAAAATATGTAACGTCGCTAACCCATACTTCATTAGGAGATTTCGGATTGAATTGTTGTTTAAGTATATTTTCTTTTCGTGCTTTGTTTTGAAGATATATAGTCTTTGCACATGATTTTATGCTGAATCATCCATTCTCATGCAATATTTTAGCGACAGTTTTTTCTGTTGTTTTATAGCCTCTGTCATTCATTATTGCAGCTATTTTGCCAGAACCGAATGTTTGCTTGCTTTCGTTGTATATTTTCTCAACAACAGGTGTTAATTCTTTTATCCTACGAGCTGCTAAAGTATCATCGTTTTTATTACGTAGAATGTGATTGTAGTAACTTCCTTTTGGTACATTAAGAGCATTACATAAGGTAGTTATACTATACACAGAAGAAAGCTCTTTGATAACCTCATATCTTTGGCTTAATGGTGCCTCAACGGTACAACCACAGATTTTGAGAATTTGAATCATATTTTCAAGTTTCTCACAATGCATCTTCAACTTGTTGTAATCGCCTCTGTTTAATGACTTGGTGTCTTTTCTTGAATTGTGCTCATTAATCCAATTGTGCAATGTACTTCTTGCAATTCCGGTGGAATTGTAAATTGAAGTTATGGAAACGCCACTTTCGTATTGTGTAATAATTTTCTCCTTATCTTGTTTTGAATATGATTTTTTCATATGAAAGGAACCTCCTTAAAGTTAAAATGGTTTCTATTGTATCATAATTAGACGAAAAATGCAAAAGTGTTGAATTGCATAGAAAATATGGTATAATATAAATGGCACGATAGCAAATAGTATTTCATAAATGCTTAAAAAATAACATCCAAAGGGCATAGAGATGAATTAGTATTTTTATTATGCCGAATGATAAATTAATAATCGATAATGTTTTTTCGCACTTGCGGATAGGGGATTTCTTTGAAACAAAAGAAAGCGGAATAAAGAAAATGAAGATTGATAAGTCCAAAGAGGCGTAGAGATAAGCTTGTGTAAGAGGAGAGGCAAATGTGATTTTTTAATAACAGAAAAAAGGAGAACTGAAAAAATGAAATTGACCTGGTTAAATAACAATTTTATATGTAAGGATTTATATTCTCCGTTTAAAATAGATAAAGATTCGGACTATATAAAAGATTTGAAAAACAAGTATGATATAGTAATGAAACAAGCAATAAATTCCGTGCCGATGATGAAAGTATGAGAATTATTATTGGTTTTATTGTAAAAATACTGAAATCGTTGGAGTTATATTACAAAGCTGATATTGCAGAGAGTAACAATATCATTCTTGAGTTAGTAAAAGATATAGGGGATAACCCATTTGCTGTAAACTCGGTTGCTGATAGTGATGCATTTACCGGGGATAAGGCTAATGAGTTACAATTTTTCAGAAGTAGATTAGGAACTCCCAATAAGTCATTTAAGGCAAAAGATATGATTCATTTACCTAATTCTATGAGGTCGAAATCAGGAAATTATAGATTTAGCATTCCCGGAAATCCCAGTATGTATTTGGCCAATTCTTCGTATGGATGCTGGATTGAAACAGGTTGTCCGGCTGAAATAGATTTTAATGTTTCACCGGTGTTGCTAGAGGGAAACCAGAAGATATTTAATCTGGCTATCTCTTTGAGAGATTTTAGATGTTTAAATGAATTCGAAGAAGAGAGAGTGCATTGCTGGCTAAAATTATATCTTCTTACGATTGCAACTTCTTATGTAGTTAAAGAGGAAAACCGGACATTTAAGTCGGAGTATATTATATCACAATCGTTAATGATGGCTTGTAAAAAAATGGGTACGACGGAGTAGCCTATTATTCACGCAGGGTAGACGATGAAGTGTTCGCTTTATGTGATATCAATTTAGCGTTGTTCGTTGATTATAGCGGTGAATATTCAGATATGATCAAGCATATGAAAGTTGATGATGCTTTCAATTATTCATTGTATAAACAACTAAATTCTACTTTGAAATATAAGCAGTACGATTTAAGATCAACATATACTGGATATATTACCAATGTTGGAAGTTATGATCGTCAGTATCCATACAAAGAAACAGATTTTTATAATTTTGATGAGTTTTTATTTTCAACATGGAGGGATAAACCCGGGGGCAGACGTAAAGACGAAATTCACGGCTCGCTTATCAAGCAGATTGACTCTGCAGTTGAATTGCTTTATACGAAATATCTTAAAGCGTTGATTGACTATGACGGTATACAGAGAACAGAAACTTATATGCTGCCGAAAGAGGCTTGCAGAGAAATTTTATTAAATGCCGTTAATCATAAAGATTACAGCAAGGGAGTTCCGATTCAGATAAGTGTTTATGATGACAAAATCTATATTTGGAATGACGGCAGGTTCCCGGAAATGCTTTCGGCAGAAAATATATATGAGAAACATTCTTCAATTCCGTATAATCCGAAAGTTGCAGATGTTCTTTTCAAGGCAGGTATGATTGAAAGTTGGGGCAGGGGCTTTGATAAGATAAAAGAGGAATGCGAAACAAACAATACGCCTCTTCCCGAATATGAAATATCGGAAAGAGGAATTACGGTGTTGTGCAAGCCCGGTGAGAAATATCTTAAACTTCTCAAAAAGTATGGGCTGAGAACAAAAGAAGAAAATGTCACCGATAATGTCACCGATGTAAGGTTGATAAAGATTTTAAAATTGTCGGAAAACAGGAAAAAAACAGTGCGAATGCTTGGAATAATAGAGATGATAAAAAAAGATGAGAACATATCGGTAACCGAAATGGCGGAAAGTTTAGGTGTAACGACACGAACAATAAAGAGAGACATTGATTGCTTAAAAGAAATGAAAGTCGTTAAGCGTGAAGGTACGGCGAAGTCAGGAAAATGGATAATTAGTATAGAACAAATAAAAAATAGCCTGCATCTATAATGTGAATAAAAATAAAAGCGCCGACAAGAAACAGAGTTATAAGACAGGAATGTACACTGAATGTAGCGGCGGATAAGGCTGAAATTATCGATAATAACGGTAAAAAAGCGTATACACTTTTGCTGGGCGGATACAGAGCGACGGCGGTAATAGAAGAAAAATATGAGGACGCCGCGCTGATTCTTGCAAAATATGTCGGCGGAGTTATGACGGAGATTACAATAAAGAAAATATCCGGTACGGAAGCTGCAGAAAATGAGCATGTTATCAGAGTGCAGACGGAACCCGTAAATATCAGCGAAAGCGACTATGAGACCGGCGTATATCTGCGTGCATATATCCGGGAAGGCTTTCTCACAATTAAACCGATTGGCGGGACAGCGTCCGTATATAGCAAAAAGCAGTCTGAAACGGGCGGAGGCATTGTTGGGGAAGGCGAAGAAGTCGGAGATTTATGGTAAAGCTATAAAAGGAGTGGTGCGTATGAAAAAAAAGATAACAGAGTATTTTATTTGTGCGGTATGTATTGTTATGCTGATATCTGACACGGCGTCGGCAAGCAGCGGGAAAACCCCGGAGTCTTTACGGAATACCGATATTGAATATCTCGTGTCACAGCCGAAATTCGACGCCCGCGAATATGGAATCATAACGCCGGTAAGAGATCAGGGAGATACCTCGCTTTGCTGGGCGTATTCGACGGCAAGTGCCTCCGAAGCCTCGATAATCAGAAGCGGTATCGACAAAAATGTCAGTGCAAGAACGGCATTTTTATCACCGCATCAGATAGGATTTGCAAGACATAACAGAGGCGCAGATCCGCTTGGAAACACCAATGGTGAAAAAACAAACGAAGCGGGGAACTGGAAATATGCCGGAAGCGGAGCAAAATATGCCGCCGCGCTGTTGTCGGAATGGTGCGGACCTGTGAAATTAGGTATTGCAGATGACGCAAACGGTTGGGAAAATGCGGCATATAGGCTGGAGAGCGCAATTTCCGTTGATGGAAGAAGGCTTGATGCGGACAAAGCGGCAAGAGAGAAAATGAAACGGGCAATCGTGAAATACGGTGCGGTTACATTTTCATATAACAATATGAGGCAGGCCTATTACTACAATCCGAACGGCGAGAAAGGCAGCTCACCGCATGCCTGCACCGTAATCGGCTGGGACGATACCATTCCGGCGGACAGCTTTTATCCGGGCAAGACAACAACGGACGGCGGCTGGCTTGTTAAAAACAGCTATAGTTCACTCCCGTATTTTTATCTTTCATACGAAGTAACCTGTGAACAGATTTATGCGTTTGACTATGTTATGAATGACAAATATGATAACAACTATTTTTACGATGCGTCGGTATCTGATATCGGTGCGGGAAGCCTCCTGCAGATTAAGCAGGCAGCAAATGTGTTCACGGCAAAAGGCGGAAGCGACAATACAACGGAGCAGATTAAAGCTGTCAGTGTGAATACGGTCGGAGAAAATACTGAATGTACGGTTGATATCTACACAGATGTAACGGAAACACAGGATGGATATTTTGATCCTCAAACAGCAACGCTTGCCGCAACAAAAACAACATATTTTGAATATGGCGGATTTAATTGTATAGAACTTGATGATCCGGTCGAGATAAAACAAGGCAGTAATTTTGCGGCGGTTGTAAAGGTAACAAATGCATATATAACCATGAGCGAGGATGATGGGAAATCATATTGGTATCGCAGCGGATGGAGTGCGTCGCCTGTGGCGGTGAGAATAAAGGTTTTTACGAAAAATATTAAAAAAGAGAAAAGCGCTGTTTCATTTGCAGATGAGAAAACGGTAAATTTAAGCGGCACAAGCGGCAAAAAACAGCTTATTCTTGCCAGATATGAAAATGAGCGGTTGTCGGATGTGCGCATCGTGTCCGTTGATTTTGACAATGGGAAAGAACAGACGGTTACGGTGCCGGCGGAGTGGGAAAAAGAAAACAATATAAGGTTTAAGGCATTCTTATGGAACAGCCTGCCTGAAATGTTGCCGGAATGTCCGGCAGCAGAATTGTAATGTAGGAAAGGAGAGGATTCGTATAGGTAATAAAAAGAGAATTATACTTATTTTGACGCTTTGCGCTATATGTTTTACGGCTGGAATGGTAATGTCGGGAACAGCACAGCATATATGGAATAATCTGACCGCACATAGAGTGAGAGTCCCGACTGTTACAGATGCGGACAGGTTTGGAAGCAGTCAAAACAGCAATCAATCTTTGCCGCAAGCAGGTTCGTATAATACCGTTCAACAACCCAATAGTCAAAGCGGAGATGTAAAGATATCACTTGAACAGGCAAAAGAAATTGCACTGAAAAAAGCGGGATTTACCGAAAATCAAGTGTATTTTAAGAAATCACAGCTTGATTTTGACGATGGCAGATGGGAATATGAGATTGAGTTTATCAAGGACTATGTAGAGTATGATGCTGAGATTGACGCTCAGACCGGAATAATCTACAAATGGGAAGTGGATAAAGACTAATAAATTAACAGAGTGGAGAATGAATTATGAACAAAAGACTTACGGCAATTAATGCAACAGGCGCACTTGCAGCAGGTATCGTTGTCGGCGCATCGGCAAACGGAATCATTCAAAAGGTACAATCTGAACTTCGGGGCGATTTTGTAATCAAGACAAACGGACAGGTTCAGACACTGAAAAATGTGAACGGCGAGACCGTATATCCTATGCTCTATGAGAGAACTACATATCTTCCGGTACAGGCATATATTAACTATAAAAAATTGTGGCACTATACCGGCATCGGCAGCGCATTAGAAAATGTCTTTTTCCGAAATAGCAGACATAATAATTATTTAGTAGAATATAAAAGTATGTGAGGGAATAAAATTTGCCTGTTTGATTAAAAAAAATAAAGCTAATTTCGTGAAAAGTATTGACATTTCCATTAAAAATGAGTATGTTAACATTAACAGAACCCGACACGCCTCTCAACGATGCGGACCACGTCGGGTCATTTAATTTATACGGAAGTGAAAAGATGAAATTGAAAAGCATCAAGTCCCTATGACTATAGATGAACAGGTTGAGAATCTAAAAGAACTTGGTCTTGTTATAAATGACGAGGGAGAAGTTAAAGAATTTCTTAATGATGTGTCTTATTTCAGATTGATAAAAGCATATAGCATTTGTCAGAAATATATGTGCGCATTATGGAAGACTGTATAATGTGAATCTTTCAAAAACACCTGCTTTGTATAAGCAGTATACAAAGCAGGGAATAAGCAGCGTGAGAGTATTTGCTACATTGGTGTGTTTAAGCAATATTCTTCCGAGGGATAGACACCGGAATGATTTTATTGATCTAATTGAAACTTTGCTCGATAAGTATCCAAATGTTAAAAAGGAACTTATGGGATTTCCGACTAATTGGAAGGATGTTCTTATATAGAAATTTATTGAAGTGATTCAAAATGCCGGACAGTGTCCGGCATTTTGTATAAGAATAATTGAAGGATTGGGAAGTGGAATTCTCCGTATGTTTGATGGATTTTCAAAATACGGTTTAGCAGAACCTGAGCTTGTTGATATAGATGGGGATTTCAGAGTAAACTTCTACAGAAGTTCTGTTACCCTTAAGGTAACAGAAAAGGTGGCAGATAAGTTCACAGAACGAGAAATGTCTGTGATAAGGTTAATGAAAAATAATATAAGAATAACACAAACTGCAATGTCGATGGAATTAGGAAAGAGTCGAAAAACAATCTCCGCAATAATAAAAACAATAAAAGATAGAAATATTATTGAAAGATAAGACTCGGACCGAAACGGAATTTGGATCATAAAATAGATGACTCTCAATAGAGTACAAAAAAGCAAAAAAGTGCCTGCATCTATAATGAACGCGAAAGCCACAGTAACCGGATAGGTCAATCGTCCTATCCGGTTACTTTTTCTTTCTCTTGCTATACTCGAACCAACATTCCTGTGCTTAACAGCCGCGCGGCTGTGCGGCGATGCGCCGCTGCAATTATCGCGCAGGATTTATTATCTGCAAAAAAACATTCATCCACGCGTCCAGACCTCATTTCAATACTTGGGTTTCCTGCCGCGAAGCTGGGAGTATCGGGAGCGGTTAGCGACCGAGACGACCTTGCTTCAAGGAGAAAGGTCGTTGGTTTGAGCTGGGCAGCGGGAGCCAAAAATCCGTACACATTCGTGTACGGATTTTTACTTTTTTCCTCTTCATTATTCACTCTTCACTTGAATTTTTATGCCGATTTTTGGAAAGTAACAAGTAATAGTGAAAGTGAAAAAGTAAGGTGCAAACTCGTAAGGGCGTGTTTGAAATCAGAAAAAAGTTTCGTTTCGCAAATTTGTTCTGGTGTAAATTGAGATAAGCCTGCATCTATAATGAACACGAAAGCCAAAGGAACCGGATAGGTCAATCGTCCTATCCGGTTCCTTTTACTTTCTCTTGCTATGTTTAAGCAAACGTATGAAGTATCGGAGTAGCAGATGACAGCAGACAAAAGCGTCCTGTAACTTAGAGATTTCGTATTATTTCATACTTTGGAATGATGACAAAATAAGACAGAAGTGGTAAAATAATATTGATATAGGTCGCTGTTTCGAGAATAAACGGCGTAAGTAAATAGATAATTCAAGGAGAATGTATGAGAAAAGTTATTTGTCTTGTATTGAGTATCGTTATGGCTCTATCTGCTGTACCAGTTTTTGCGGCGGACAATGTAGTGAAACTGACCGGTGAGAGAATTGCTATTGACGAGGACACACTGAGCACGGTTTGGGAGGACCAGACGGGCGGCACGCTTGTGTGGGATAAAGAGGCAGGAACACTTACCTTTAACGGTTTTCATTATGATGTCGCAAAGCTGGACGGAAATTATGGAATCGCTTTTTCGATAAGGCCTGCCTGCAACATTATTTTAAACGGAACAAGCGTGATTACAGCCTCTGCTAAGGTTATAAATACAATGGGATTTAATGATGCTGTAATAGGCGGTGATGGAAAGCTGACCGTTTACGGCCCGACTCTTGAACCGGAAGATACCGAAAAGTTTTTTCCCGTATCTTGGAATGCGTACAGCTCAGCGATTGAAGGTTCATTCACATTAAACAGTGGGACGCTTGAAGGTATAGGCGGAACAATGAAGTGCGACAGCAAAGCGGATCTGTTCGACTTTGCAAACTGCTCGTCTTCATACGGCGTATATTGTAATAGAGCTGATACAATTCAGATAAACGGTGGGCATCTGATCGCAAAGGGCGGCACAACTTCGGGCAGAAAATACTACAATCTAAGCTTCGGCGCGTTTACGGGCTGGGGTGATAATAACAGTGGTTTAGTCATTGCAGGCGGCAGAGTGACAGCAAGCGGAAAGGACTATGGAGCGTCCGGCAAGTGCTCCTTTCCGCGATACAGTGAGGGAGTTTTGTATGCTGTCGGTGAAAAGAGCGGCATTGGGTATGAAACCATTGATGGGGAAGTTTTTGCATATGGTTCACCGGAGCTTTATGCGGACGAGGACAGCGTTACCGGCGAGCTTTCAAGAGGTTGCACCTCTATTAGACTGTCTGACGATGACAGCAGTACAAATGTAGCAGATTTCTATGAATATACAACCGGCGGTGCTCCGGCTAAAACGGTTGTTGTGTGGCGTAACAATGAGCGAAAGGTTGCCATTGCCGATTCAGGCGCAGAGCTTTCGGGGGATGCGGACAGCACGGCTTCGCTTGCACTTGTTACAAAAAATATCAAAGCCGAGGAAGAGCCGCAGATCGAATGGACGGGAGATACGCCGGGCGGCATATCCGCCGCATTTGCGGACGAAACATTAACCTTTACATCGGACGGAACCACAAACAGGGGTGTTTATCCGTTCAAACTGGCGTTCGGCGAGGGCGAAAAACGGGTTGTTTCCAATGAGTCGGTTTTAACGGTTGGGGCGTATGCGGCAAAGCTGATTTGCAAAAACAAAATTGACGCATATTTTGGCACGTTTGACGAGGCGATTCAGGCGGCGGTGCTCCCTGAAAACGCAGGGTGCAGAGTATTGCTGTTTAAGGCGGTTTCCGTCGAAGGAGATATAACGCTCGACGGCGATTTCACTTTGGATTTGAACGGCTATGACGTTACGTGTAACGAACTTATCCTGCAAAACGGCGCAGGGGTTTTCGGCAAAGGGAATATCCCTGTCGGCAAAATCGGCGCAGGCGGAAAGGTTGGCGGCGGAACATACGGAATTCTTTCGACAACCGACGGCAAAATCATTTGTGACCATTTGATAGAGGATACATTCTGTATTCAAAAAGATGATACGGATAATAATGATAAAAACGTGTACTGGTACGACATTGCCGCGGTACAGAGTATGGCAAACGCCGTTGTGCGCCCAATTTCGTTTAAGACAGACCCGGTTGCCGATGTGGAGGCAAAAGCCGGCGAAGAAATTAAGGTTCCGATTAATTTTCACGAAACGCCTTATTATGAAAAGTCGGCATATAATATTGATGGCTTTATTTTAATAAATGAAGACGGCAGTGAAACAAAGCTTGCTTATGGTTGGCTGTCCGACAATTTTACCAAGTTGGACAAGACGACGGAGTCTTGGGAGCGTTACCCCGTTAAAGATAAGACTACAACCGCTACGCTTAAATACAATATGTTTCCGGGAACAGGAGCCTATAAGGTGTGTGCGGTTTTGTCTGCATATCTCGGTGAAAAGGAAGTTGAATATAACGGTATCATCTATAATCTTAGTGCCGAAAAATATGTTACAAAGACCGAGCCGTTTGAAATTCGTATAGGCGTGTCAAGACCTACGTGCGTAGTGCCGGAAGATGCGGTTGACGCGGACGGCAATGTAGGCATAGGATGGAACATCTATTCGCTTTATACATACACGGGCGCTCCTCAGCAGCTGGTGCATTCAACTCCGCAGGTGCTCGGCGGTACTATGATGTATCGGTTTAATGAAAACGAAGAATGGTCGGAGGAAGTTCCGACTGCGACCGAGCCGGGTGTCTATACATACCAATGTTATATCAAGGGCAATGACGGATATATGGATGTTCCGATGAGAGACGGACGCGCGGTTATCAATGCCGCTGTGCTTGCGGATGATAAAGACGACAAGTATTTTATTGAGTTTTCGGACGCTTTGGCTGAGGCGCAGAAAGAAGAAAATGAGGGAAAACTGCTAAAACTGTATTATGCGGATAAAAGCGGTTTTGCATTAAGCGGCGGCAGGGTGACGCTTGGACTTGAAAGCGCCGCGACGGTCGGCGACATTTCGCTTGACGGCACGGCACAGCTTGAAATCAGGTACGGTACGGCAGAGAAAATAAATCTTTCGGATTCTGCACAATTAAATGTGTCGGGCGGAACGGTTAAGAATCTTGCCGCAAGCGGAAAAAATGCGCGCATCAACGGCGGAATCTTTGAAAATATTACGGTTTCGGACGGCTTGGTTTCCGATCTGTTGGCTGATGGCTATGCCTTGCAAGGCTCGGACGGTAAGATCGTGAATATGTACACTAATAAAATTTCGCAGACTGTCAACGTGTTTTCGCATACTCACGATTTAGGCGATATCGGCACATGTGCCTGCGGATATGAGGCAAAGGCGACCGATTCGGACAACGACGGCTTTGTTGAAATTTCAACAATTGAGCAGTTGCAGTGGTTTGCGAATCAGACGAATACCGGAAATGTACTGAACGCTGTTTTGGCAAACGACATCGATTTAAGCGGCAGAGAGGTTATGATAGGTACTGTCCAAAATCCGTTCAAAGGCGTGTTTGACGGAAAAGGAAAAACAATTTCAAACTATACTTTGGCTGTTTCGGACAACAAGCAGGGGTTGTTCGGCGTGGTGCGCGGCGGAACGGTTAAGAGTTTTAAGATTTCGGGTACGATTACCATAGCCGGCTCATATACGCATATCGGCGGCGCAGTCGGAAATGCAAAGGGCGGCGCGGTGATATCGGATATTGTGTCTTGCGTGAATATCTCGGGCGACAGTGCGGCCAAGCACGTAGGCGGCGTTGTCGGCAGTTCCGAAGGCTTATCGGGGGCGCTGACGGTGTCAAAATGCTTATACAGCGGTACAATCGACCTGCCGCATGTAAGCGACTGCTTAGGCGGCGTTATGGGCTATGCAAACGACCTTGTTACCCTTTCTTACTGCGGCTTTACCGGCCGTGTTACGGGGCAGGCTGACGGCCATGTCGGCGGCGTTCTCGGATACATCAACAATGCGAATTTCGGAGGTCTTGAAAACTCGTTTTCGGCAGGCCAAACAAACAGAGCGGCACTGATAGGCACGGTCAGAGCTTGCAGTGACAGCATTAAAAACTGCTTTTACAGCGTGGGCGCGACGCCGTTTGGCGGTTCGGGCGCTTCCAATCATCATGCCGAATCCGTTTCGGAATGGAAAACGGGTCGTGCGGCCTATCTTTTGAACGGCGGTCTGTATGACAACACCTATATCTGGCGGCAGACGATTGGCGAGGACGACTTTCCGAATTTTAGGGGCGATGTGGTGTATAGAAACGGAAAAGACAGCTTTACCTCTGAAAAACCGTCAGCTTTCCTATTCTTTGACGGCGATATCCTTACAGCGGAACAGGTCGAACGGTCTTGTGTTTTAATTGCGGCAAGTTACGGCGGAGACGGAAGACTGATTGATGTAAAGATGAAAGATATTTCCGGAAACACCGCGATAACGCTTGACGAAATGGATTTGAACCGACAAGAGGCAAGCCGTATTTGCGCTATGCTTTGGTCGAACCGTGAAACCATGACACCGCTCTGTCGTGCGGCGGAATACGAAACTGTACAAAAGCAAAAATAATATAAATCAGGCGGTTGCAGAATATCTCTGTAACCGCCTCAGATTGTTGCAAAAGTCTATAAGACTTTTCGGGCGAAGCCCGATTTTAATAAAAATCCGAAAAATCCGGGGACATGTGCCACGGATTTTTCACCGATAGATTCGCGAGCGTACGAATCTGTTTCCGTGCCGCCCACGGATAGTGGACGGTTGACTATGGAAACTTAATTGTTCGTTTTATCGTCTTTTATTTCTCTTAATGCTTTCTCAACTTTTTTACGAAGCTTTGGGAAACGCTCGTCTTTTATTACAGATTCAAAATAATTTTTATACTCATGTTCCATTTTTGCATACCAATCTTCAAACTCCGTTATTGTTGAATTTGCCTGCAAATTATTTTTGCTGAAAATAAGCATATCGAGAATTGGCGATTTGTAAGAATATCTTCCAAGTTTTAGTATTTTTTCAAATTCCACATAACACCCGATAACTTCATCGATGTTTTCGTATGCTTTATCCACTTCACCCAAGGAAGAATACGCCATAGCAAGACCATTATAAGCATCCGCAGATTTAAGTAAAAAGAACCCCTCATTTCCAATGTTTTTTATTATGACGATTGCTCTTTTATAAATATCAATAGCCTTTGAAAACTCTTTTCTTTCAAGAGAAAATCCGCCAAGCCATAGGATATGATTTATCATCCCCTTAAAATTGTAAAAAACACATTCTTGCTGCTTTTCCTTTCGTTTATCCATTGGCATAATTATGTTTGAGAGAACCTCTTGTCTGTTAACAACTGTATTCGGCAAGCGGTTTGCTGTTTTTATGGCATTATCCTGCATTCCGAGATAGTTATATGAGTATGCCAATTTTTCCAGAACATCAATTCGTTCTTCTTCGTTTGTACTATCCTGCAAAACCACCTCCGCTTTATTAATTATTTCTTCTAAAAGTTCTTTTTGGCCGTTAGCGCAAAACGAACCGAAAAGAAATCCGATAAGCAAGAACAATAGTGTGGGATTATTTGGATAGACAGCCAATCCTTCTTTTACTGTTTCCAGACCTTTTTCCATTTCGCCGGTGTGAGTAAAATTCATTGCTTTCTTATAAATTTCTTTTATTCTCTCTTCTTTTTCGTCTGCTTTGATACCTAACAAATAATCTGACGAAACTCCGAAAAGATTTGATAATGCGGGAATTAGCGTAATATCAGGTAAGGCAAGACCGTTTTCCCACTTAGATACGGCTTGATAGGAGATGTTCAAATAATCAGCCAGTTTTTCTTGTGTCACATCCTGTGCTTTTCTTAATTCTTTAATCTTTTCACCGATTTTCAACATTTTGCTTCACCTCATTTTTTATTAGAAAGCGCTTTCTGATTCTATTATAAAACATTGTCTTTAATATGTCTATAACATATTCGTTTACCACTATGCAACCATCGGTTGAGCAGACGAGTTTTAAAAATGCCGTCCAAAATGCACAAGCGTTGAAAAAACATTTTATGTGAAGAGCGGAGAGCTTTTATTCTAAAATTCACGGGCGAATCGGGTAGCTGATTATGTTCAAGAAATGCCTATGGTTATGGGTGAATTCAAAGAAGTCAGCGGTCCTTTCGGTCCTACACTTACCTGTGAGCCGAATGAGGATATTTCACTTGCCGAACAGCTTGCCGGAGCAATTCAGAACATACACGCACAGATTACCGAATATGAATTTGACGATATTTCAAATGATGAGGAGGTAACTATCCCGGCAGATCCCGCTGTGCGTAATTTCAGTTTTACGGTTGTTGACGGTAATATATATTTCCGTGAAAACAGTATAATGCGTAAGGTAGAACTGAACGCAACGGCTGAAAACCGTGTTAAAGGTATGATAGAGCTTCGGGACTGTGTGAGGACTTTAATCGAGTATCAGACGGAAAACTATTCCGATGATGAAATTAAGGCACAGCAGGCAAAGCTCAACACTCTTT
>ERZ857757.1041-NODE-1041-length-23893-cov-3.498742_pt1 | contig 23893 bp, 20 predicted proteins | sample MGYA00519764_ERZ857757 | MGnify/ENA primary metagenome ERZ857757 (study PRJEB31778, sample SAMEA3449359) | human gut metagenome | biome: human gut; feature: human-associated habitat; material: faeces | place: United Kingdom | collected 2010/2012 ... | reverse complement strand
TGCAGTACCATGCGAGCATCTCGGAATAGCTTGCCGACCATGCGCTGGTGGAAATGCCCTGAGAGTTGGTGTACTCATACCAGCTTGCGATGCCTGCTACGGGAACGATGGTCTCGAGACCGGCAACGCCGGTGGTGGCCAGACCGAACTGGGTGGTGCCTGCGTATGAGCGGCCGGTCATGCCGACCTTGCCGCTGGACCAGTCTGCCGCGATGGTGATGTTGCTGGTCTTGTCGGTGTAGGCTACGCGATCGCCGTGCAGCCATTCGATGACGCACTTGAACGCATCGATCTCAAGATCGGTGCCGCAGGTCTCGAAGCCGTCCGAGCCCTTGGTGCCGAGACCGCCGCACTCGACGACGGCAAAGCCGCGTACGAGGTAGTAGTCGTACCACTCAAGGTCTTCGTAGTCGTACATGCCCTCGGAGGGGTTCCAGTAGTACCAGTCTGCGCTGTTTGCGTTCGCGGCGGCCTGCGCGGTGGTTGCGCTGCCTGCCGGAGTGCGTGCTGCCGGCTGGCTGTAGAGCTTGGAAATATCATAGTTCTCGCTGCCGAGATTTTCGCCGGGGCTCATGGAATCGTTGCAGCCGGTGATGTAGGGGCGAGCTTCGTAGATGGTAGCTGCCTTGTAGTTGCCCTCGACTGCCGCGCGGGGAACCTGAACAACGGCCTTGACGAGGTCGAGCTTGCCGTCATCGTCGGTGTCGTAGTTGGTCTCAACGTATACGCAGTAGCGGATGACATCGCTGTCGGCGTTGCTGTAGCCGGTCTCGACGGAGCCGGTGGTGTACGGGAATATGGGCTGAGCCATGCCGTTCATGTAAAGCGGCTGGAGCTTATCGGCATGCAGTGCGTCGTACATGGTGTTGGCAACTGCCTTCATCTGACGGTAAGCGTCAAGGGTGAAGGCCGCGTCGGTGTCGGTGTCGGCACTGATCATGCCCATGCTGCGAGCCAGAGCAAGATAGTCGGCAGGGAAGGTGCCGAGCTGCTTTTCGCTCATGCCCGTCCAAAGCAGCAGTGCGCGTACCGCGTCTGCAACGGACAGCTCTTCGCTTGCGGAAGCGCCGTCGGGGATGGTGATGCTGCTGTCGATGTCTGCAAGATCCGCATAGGTCAGCACGTCGCTGCTGTCTGCCGGCTCGGCAAAGGCTGCGCCGGGCAGAACGGAGAGAATCATGACAAGGCTCATCAACAGAGCAAGAAGTCTTCTCTTCATAATACGCCTTCTTTCTGAGTATTCTAAATCAGTACATCTAATATATAATACAAGATTACCGATTTATGAGGTTTAGTTTAAAGCACGAAAGTGAAATTTTCAATTGACAGAATTAACGAGCGTTAAGAAAAATCAATACCGATATTTGTAGTATTTATATGAATTTGCGAAAGTGTAGCATACTCGCGCTGTTAAACGACAAAAGCAGTCTGAAATGTCCAGCATTTCAGACTGCTTTTGGAAAATAACTATATTCAGAAGGTCATTCCGCCTGCGAAGCGGTTGAACATGACCGCGACCTGCGAACGGACCGCACTGCCCTTCGGGCTGAGCGTTGTGCTGCTTGTGCCGTTGATGATCCCTGCGCCTATTGCCCAGCACATGCTCTCACGCGCAAAGGAGCTCACCTGCTGCGCGTCGGCATAGCCGCCGATATCGGCGTAAACGTCGGTGTTATAGCCCTTGTAGTTTGCGTATCTGTGCAGGAAGGTGACAAGCTGCTCGCGTGTGAGCGTTTCGTTCGGCGCGAAAGTGCCGTCGGCGTAGCCGTTGGAGATGTTGTTGTGCGAGCCCCAAAGCAGGGCGTCGTAGCAATACTGCGAGGAGCTTACATCGGAAAAACGGTTTTCATATTCCGAAACATCGGGGCTTCCGTCAAGACGATAGAGCACCGTCACGAGCATGGCTCGGTCCATCGTAACATTGACGCCGAAGTTTGTCTCGGTCAGCCCCTTGAACATGCCTGACGCAACAACATTGTCAATGTCGTTGTGCGCCCAATATGTCACAGGAACGTCGGCGAAGCTGCGAGAGGGGCAATTGTCGCCGAACAGGCAGCCGTCCTTCCACACAGCGACCACCGTGACGTCGGATGTGGGCATCGTTATGTACCAGTATCCGTCGCTGCCCTTTGAGGCCGTTGCGCCGGTTACTTCCCAGTGATCGAATATCTTTGTGCCGTTTGCGCTCGGAACCAGCTTTATTTTTGCTCCGACCGTGTAGCTTCCGCTGCCTTCGCCGCCGGAAACGGTGAGCTTATATGTCGTCGGCTCCGGAGCGGCGCCGCCTGCCCAAACGGCGACGAGAGTCCGAGTTTTGTCTGCGATCGTCGAGGTCGTAACGGCCTGACCTGTGCCGGAATCCTTCCAGTAGTCGAGCTTGTATCCGTCGCGCGAAACGTTGGGGAACGAGCCGTAGGCCTTGTCCTTGTAGTAAGCAACGACGCGGTTTCCGCTCACCGTGCCGCCGTTTGCGTTGAAAACTCCGGCAACGAAGTGCGTAAGCTCGGTGCTGTAATTGTTATAAAGGAAGATCTCCGCCTCGTTTATGCGGCGCTTGACAAGTCCGGGGAGGATCTCGCCGCCGGCAGAGCACAAAACCGCGAACGAATCCGCAAGCTCAAGATCGGAAACAGGGTTGCCGTAGCTGTCTTTAAAGCCCTGCTGTATGTACCGAGCCAGTCTCCAGCCTGTGTTGTAATCGACCCAGTTCGGCCCAAAGTTGTAAGCAAGGCTTACAAGCGCGTCAAACTGATTTTGCGTCAAGCTCAGTCCGTATTTTTTCGCGGTGTTGTTGACGCCTCTTTCAAATCCGACTATATCCTGCTCAAAATATGCATCGGCCTGCTCGAGCGTGATCTCCATGCCCTCGTAAATGTCCGAGGCGTAGTGACCGTAGCCGATGGTCCAGTATTCCTCGCTCGGATGCGCCTTGTATGCCGTAAGCCGTAGCCCCTCCCAGCCCTTAATGAGGAGCTTTAGGTTGTCGCTGGCTTTCATGTCTGTCTCCGCAGCGTCGGCGAAAGCCGCCGTCGGCACAAGCGTCACGAGCATCAGAACGGCAAGCAGGAAGGATATGTACCTTTTCATATGCATGTCTCCTGTTTTACGTGATGTGTGAAAATAAGTTTAAAAATGAGTGGCAAAATTATTACATTCTGCATTCTAACAAAAAAACCTTGAAAAATCAAGGCTTTTGTTGTCGAACGCCCCGGAAGGTAAAATTTACTGCGTTTAAAGTACTCGAAAGGGGCAAAAGTCGCCTAAATGCGAGGTGCTTGGACGGCCTATTTTGTCACAGGCGCTTATTGACAGAATCGGGCGGATATTATAAAATTTATTGTCCGATATTTATAATTATTGAGGAGCTGAGTGCAATGCGTGATTACAGCAAGGAATTTGCCGACAGAGTTCAGTATATAAGAAACCTTGTGGAGGAAAGCGGCGTTGACGGCATCGTTTTCGGAAACTCCGGCGGCAAGGACTCCGCCCTTGTCGGCATACTGTGCAAGTTTGCCTGCGAGAACACCGTTGGTATAATGATGCCCTGCGCGTCAAAGCGCAATTTTGAGCAGGACATGAAGGACGCAAAGGAGGTAGCCGAGCATTTCGGTATAGAAAGCCGCGTTATTGACCTTACCGATGTCCGCCAGGCAGAGATAGACAGGCTTCAGAGCATAACGACGCTGACGAATGCCGCCGTAAATAACATCGCTCCGCGCCTTAGAATGACAACGCTGTACGCCGTTGCGGCCTCGGAATACCGCCTCGTTGCCGGAACGGGCAACCGCAGCGAGCGCTACATGGGCTATTTTACGAAATGGGGCGACGGCTCGTGCGACTTTAACCCCATATCCGACCTCACCGCGACCGAGATAATCGAATTTCTCAAATGGCTCACGGCGCCTGCGTGCATCATAAACAAGGCCCCCTCGGCAGGACTGTTCGACGGTCAGACCGATGAGGACGAGATGGGCGTGAGCTATTATGCGATAGACAGCTATATAAACGGCGGCGAGGTAAGCCCCACCGAGAAGAAGATAATCGACCGCTACCACCGCGTAAGCGAGCATAAGCGCAGCGGCATAAACGTATTTAAGCAGATAGATGAGTAAACACGAGTTTTATGAAAATCCCCTGTGTGGGAGATATGCCGGAGAAGAGATGAAGCGCCTTTTCTCCGATGACTTCAAGTTCTCGACCTGGCGCAGACTGTGGATCGCCCTTGCCGAGAGTGAGAAGGAGCTTGGACTCGATATAAGCGATGCGCAGATAGAGCAGATGAAAGCGCACGTTGACGATATCGACTACGAGTCGGCGACCCGGCACGAGCACGAGGTGCGCCACGACGTTATGGCGCATGTGCTCACCTTCGGCGAGTGCTGCCCCGACGCAAAGCCGATAATCCACCTCGGCGCAACGAGCTGCTATGTCGGCGATAACACCGATATCATCCGAATGCGCGAGGCGCTCGTCCTTGTGCGGAAAAAGCTCGTTAACGCCATTGCGGCGCTGCGCGATTTTGCCGAGAAGTACAAAAGCGTTCCGACGCTTGCGTACACGCATTTTCAGGCTGCCCAGCCGACGACCGTCGGCAAGCGCGCGTGCCTGTGGATAAACGACCTGCTGTTTGATATTGAGCAGCTCGACTTTCAGCTCTCGCAGCTGAAGCTTCTCGGCTGCAAGGGCACGACCGGCACCGGCGCAAGCTTCCTTGAGCTGTTCGACGGGGACGCTGAAAAGGTTGAGGAGCTTGAACGGCGCATCGCAGCGAAGATGGGCTTCGAGGCCTGTCAGGCCGTCAGCGGTCAGACCTACACCCGCAAGGTCGACTTTGCTGTCTTGCAGGTGCTCTCCGGCATTGCGCAGAGCGCATCGAAGTTTTCGAGCGATATACGCCTGCTCAGCCATCTGAAAGAGGTGGACGAGCCGTTTGAAAGTAAACAGATCGGCTCCTCGGCGATGGCCTATAAGCGCAACCCCATGCGCTCCGAGCGCGTCGCGTCCCTCAGCCGCTATGTGATATGTGATCTGCAGAACGCCGCCGTCACCGCCTCCGCGCAGTGGTTCGAGCGTACGCTGGACGATTCCGCAAACCGCCGTATCTCCATACCCGAGGCCTTCCTCGCAACCGACGCGATACTGAATCTCTACATCAACATCGTGCGCGGCATGAAGGTCTACCCCGCGGTCATCGCAAAACACCTCAACGAGGAGCTGCCCTTTATGTCCACGGAGAACATCCTCATGTACTGCGTCAAAAATAAGGGCGGCGACCGTCAGGCGCTGCATGAGGCCATACGTCGGCACTCCGTCGCCGCCGCCGAGCAGGTCAAGCTCTACGGGCGCGATAACGATCTGCTTGAGCGCATCAAGGCCGATCCTGCCTTCTCCCTCACAGATGAGGAGATGGCGCAGCTCACCGATCCCGCGACCTTCACCGGCATGGCGGAGCGCCAGTGCGAAACCTTCCTGCGCGGCACCGTGAAGCCGGTACTCAAAAAGTATGATTCCAGCCTCGGCATCAAGGCCGAAATAAATGTATAAAGAAGAAAGAGGAAAAAGCGCTATGTTGACTTCTATTGTTGGTACTAACTGGGGCGATGAGGGCAAGGGCCGTATGGTCGACCTGCTCAGCAAGAACTATGACATCGTCGTCCGCTATCAGGGCGGCAACAACGCCGGCCACACCGTCATCAATGAAAAGGGCAAGTTCATCATGAACCTCATGCCCTCCGGCATCCTGCGCGATGAGACCGTCAACGTTCTCGGCCCCGGCATCGTCATCGACCTTGAGCATCTCTTCGGCGAGGCGATGAAGCTGCGCGAGGCGGGCATCGAGATAAGCCCCGACCATCTCAAGATCAGCGACCGCGCCACCATCTGCATGCCCTACCACAAGCTGCTCGACGGCCTTGAGGAGGACAGGCTCGGCGACAAGAAGTTCGGCTCCACCCGCCGCGGTATCTCCCCCGTCTATGCCGACAAGTACATGAAGAAGACCATCCGCATGGGCGACCTGCTGCATTGGGACACCCTGCGTGACAGACTCGAGGGCATCGTCGAGTGGAAGAACCTGACCGTTGAAAAGGGCTACGGCCATGAGGCGATCAAGGTCGAGGACATGATGATGTGGCTCGAGGAGTACGGCAAGTTCTTCACCCCCTATATCTGCAACACCACCGAATATCTCAGCGACGCAATAAAGTCCGGCAAGTCCGTGATCTTTGAAGCCCAGCTCGGCGCGCTGCGCGATATCGACTTCGGCATCTATCCCTACACCTCCGCTTCTACCACGCTCGCGGCCTACGCGCCCATTGGCGCAGGCATCCCGTTTGCAAAGCTCGATGAGAGCATCGGCATTATGAAAGCCTATTCCAGCTGCGTCGGCGAAGGCCCCTTCACCTGCGAGCTGTTCGGCGCCGAGGGCGACAGTCTGCGCGAAGCCGGCGGCGAGTACGGCGCGGCTACCGGCCGTCCCAGACGTGTCGGCGGCTTTGACGTCGTCGCCTCCCGTTACGGCGCTCTCGTTCAGGGCTGCACCTACATCGCCCTGACGAAGCTCGATGTTCTCTCCTACCTCAAGCAGATCCCCGTCTGCGTCGCTTACGAGCTTGACGGCAAGCGCATCGACTGCTTCCCCTCCGACATTGACGAGCTTGAGGCAGCAAAGCCCGTGTACGAGTACCTGCCCGGCTTCAACTGCGATATCAGCAATTGCCGCAGCGTCGAGGATCTGCCGAAAGAAGCGCTCGACTACATCCGTTATATCGAGAAGGCCGTCAACTGCCCGATAAAGTACGTCTCCGTCGGCGCAGAGCGCGAAGCCTACATCAAAATGTTCTGAGAAAAAGCGAGAGGAAAGCCGTATGCAAAACCAGAAAGTTCTTATCCTTGACTTCGGCGGCCAGTATAACCAGCTTATCGCCCGCCGCGTCCGCGAGAATAACGTCTACTGCGAAGTCCACCCCTATGACATGAGCCTTGACGCCATCCGCGCCTACGACCCCATCGGCATCATCTTCACCGGCGGGCCGCAGAGCGTCTATGCCGAGGGCTCCCCCCATGCCGACCTCGGCGTGTACACTTTAGGCGTTCCCATTCTCGGTATCTGCTACGGCTGCCAGCTGCTTTCCCATGAGCTCGGCGGGCTTGTCACCGCCGCGCAGGACGATTCCGCCCGTGAATACGGCAAGACCGTCACATACTTTGACACCTCCTGCCCGCTCTTCAAGGGCATCCCCGAAGAGAGCGTCACATGGATGAGCCACGGCGATTATATGGCGCGCGTCCCTGAGGGCTTCGCCCTCTCCGCGCACTCCGCCGCCTGCCCGAACGTCGGCATAAGCGACGAAGCCCGCCGCTTCTACGGCGTGCAGTTCCACCCGGAGGTCAACCACACCGAGTACGGGCGCGAAATGCTCCACAACTTCCTCTACGATATCTGCGGCGCGGTCGGCGACTGGACGATGGCCGACTATAAAAAGCGCGCTATCGACTCCGTCCGTGAAAAGGTCGGCAGCGGCAAGGTGCTGCTCGCCCTCTCCGGCGGCGTTGACTCCTCTGTCGCAGCGGCATTGCTGGCCGAGGCCGTCGGCAATCAGCTCACCTGCGTGTTCGTCGATCACGGCCTTATGCGCAAGAACGAGGGCAACGAGGTCCAAGAGGCCTTTGCGAAGTGGGACATAAACTTCATCCGCGTCAATGCCGAGGAGCGTTTTCTCAAGGCTCTTGACGGCGTTGAGGAGCCGGAGCACAAGCGCAAGATCATCGGTGAGGAGTTTATCCGCGTCTTTGAGGAGGAAGGCAAGAAGATCGGCAAGGTCGATTATCTTGTCCAGGGAACGATCTACCCCGACGTCATCGAGTCCGGCAAGGGCGACGCCGCGGTCATCAAGAGCCACCACAACGTCGGCGGCCTGCCCGACTATGTCGATTTCAAGGAGATCATCGAGCCGCTGCGCATGCTTTTCAAGGACGAAGTCCGCCAGCTTGGGCGTGAGCTTGGCCTGCCGGAGTATCTGGTCATGCGCCAGCCCTTCCCCGGCCCCGGTCTCGGCATCCGCGTCATCGGCGCTCTGACCAAGGAGAAGCTCGACATGCTGCGCGAGGCCGACTTCATCTTCCGCGAAGAGATCGCCAAGGCCGGTCTTGAGCGCGAGCTGAGCCAGTACTTCGCGGCACTGACGAATATGCGCTCCGTCGGCGTCATGGGCGACGGCCGCACTTATGATTACGCGATCGCTCTTCGCGCCGTCAGCACCTCGGACTTTATGACCGCCGATTGGGTGCGCCTGCCCTATGACGTGCTCGACCGCGTCTCCGTGCGCATCGTAAATGAGGTCGCCGGTATCAACCGTGTGCTCTACGATGTGACCTCCAAGCCCCCCGCAACGATAGAATTTGAATAAGCCCAAGGCCTTATCCGTCGGATAAGGCCTTGGGCTTATTCACAATTTCAGTATTATAATTATCTAACGATCTCACGAAAGGACTGTCTGACATGTCAAAAAAGGTTCTTATCATTTCCTCCAGCCTGCGCGGCGGGAGCAATTCCGAGTGCCTTGCCAGGGAGTGCGAGCGCGGCGCAAAGGACGCCGGGCACGATGTGCAGTTCATCTCCCTCAAGGGCAAGGAGCTGAAGTTCTGCATCGGCTGCCTCAGCTGTCAGGAGACCGGAAAGTGCGTCCTTAAGGACGATGCCGCGGACATCATGGCCGCTGTGTATAACGCCGAGGTCATAGTCTTCGCAACGCCGATCTATTACTACGAAATGTGCGGACAGCTTAAAACGCTGCTCGACCGCATGAACCCTCTCTTCCCGTCGGATTACAAATTCCGGGATATCTACATGATCGCGACGGCGGAGGAGGACGAGCCTACCACCTTTGATAAGGCCTATAACGGTCTGCTCGGCTGGGTGGACTGCTTTGAAAAGGCGAGCCTCAAGGGCATCGTCACCGGCGGCGGGATAGGCGGAGCGAACGCCGCGCCCAAGCACGCCGACGTGATGCGCAAAGCATACGAGCTTGGAAATAAACTGTAATATCAGGAGGTCAATAACAATGGCGAAAATAGTACAGACGGCAGGCAGAAATGCACTCGGCGAGTTCGCCCCGGAGTTTGCACATTACAATGACGATGTTCTCTTCGGCGAGAACTGGAACAATCAGGATATCGACGTAAAAACGCGCAGCATCATCACGGTCGTCGCGCTCATGGCGCAGGGCATCACCGATTCTTCCCTCAAGTTCCATCTCCAGAACACGAAGGCGCACGGCGTCACGCAGAAAGAGATCGCCGCGATCATCACCCACGCGGCGTTTTACGCCGGATGGCCGAAAGGCTGGGCTGTCTTCAACCTCGCGAAAGAGGTATGGGAGCCGGGCGACGTGGTCAACATCCCGGCCGGCGTCAAGCACTGGCACGGTGCCGCGCCCGACAGCTGGTTCAGCCATCTCGCAGTTGAAGTCCCCGGCGTCGAGGGCTTCAACGAATGGCTCGAGCCCGTCGGCGGCGATGTCTACGGCAAGCTTACCATCAACTGATGGTAAATAAAGCTTTTCAAACGCGCGGGAATATGATATGCTTCCAGTGATATTTCAAATACAGATATACCCTGGAGGTAAATTATGAGTCTTGACAGACGTCCCGATTCCATGGAAAGGATCACCACACCCGAGCAGGCGCAGGCCTTTATCGATGAACAGCTCAAAGAACTGCGCGAGCAGATAGGCGATAAGAAAGTTCTCCTCGCCCTCTCCGGCGGTGTTGATTCCTCCGTCGTTGCAGCGCTGCTCATCAAGGCCATCGGCCAGCAGCTCGTCTGCGTCCACGTCAACCACGGTCTCCTGCGCAAGGGCGAGCCCGAGCAGGTCATCGAGGTCTTCCGCAACCAGATGAACGCAAACCTCATCTATGTTGACGCGACCGACCGCTTCCTCGATAAGCTCGCGGGGGTCACCGATCCCGAGCAGAAGCGCAAGATCATCGGCAACGAGTTCATCGAGGTCTTCGCCGAGGAAGCGCGCAAGCTTGACGGCATAGAGTTTCTCGCGCAGGGCACCATCTGGCCCGACATTCTCGAGAGCGAGCGCGGCATCAAGGCGCACCACAATGCGGGCGGTCTCCCGGAGGATATGCAGTTCAAGCTCGTCGAGCCGGTGAAGATCCTCTTCAAGGACGAAGTGCGCATTGTCGGCAAGCAGCTCGGCCTGCCCGACGGCATGGTGTTCCGTCAGCCGTTCCCCGGCCCCGGCCTCGGCGTCCGCTGCCCCGGTGCCATCACGCGCGACCGTCTCGAAGCCGTCCGCGAGTCCGACGCGATCCTCCGCGAGGAGTTTGCAAAGCACGGCCTTGAGGGCAAGGTCTGGCAGTATTTTACCGTCGTGCCCGACTTCAAGTCCACCGGCGTGAAGAACGGCCAGCGCGCTTTCGAGTGGTCGGTCATCATCCGCGCCGTGAACACCACCGACGCCATGAGCGCCACCGTCGAGAACATCCCGTTCGACCTCATGTGCCACCTCGTGCACCGCATCACGCATGAGGTGCCGGGTGTGAACCGCGTCCTGTACGACTTCACTCCGAAGCCCACCGGCACGATAGAATTCGAATAAGCCTAACCGCCGCAGATGCTTTGCGTCTGCGGCGTTGTTTATTCTCACATTTTCGTCATATGTAACATATTCGCGCCGGTTTTTTGGGCAAAAAGCATAAATAACGTGCGGATTTAATTTTCACCGCCGCGCGCATTCTGTGATACTGCCAATTGAATCCAACAGCATTTCTTGATATTATGTGCTCGCATAGAGGGTGATCGGAAAATCCCGCCGTTTCTCTTATGTTGGCCGCGGACGGCTATGTATAATCGCCGTTGGCTGCCGAAAAATAATATGAAAAGACTTTCCCTCTGCGCAGCGTTTCCCACAATTTTTTAAGGAGGTACAGTAATGGACGAAAGAAAAACCGCCCCGGCAACCGAGCAGGAGCTCGCCACCATGGACGCCTATTGGCGCGCCGCAAACTACCTGTCCGCCTGCCAGCTCTATCTGCTGGATGATCCGCTTCTCCAGAAGCCGCTCACCGAGGAGAGCATCAAGAAAAAGATCGTCGGCCACTGGGGCACCGTTCCCGGCCAGAACTTCATTTACACTCACCTCAACCGCGTTATAAAGAAATACGACCTCGATATGATCTACGTCTCCGGTCCGGGCCACGGCGGCAACGCCATGGTCGCGCAGGACTGGCTCGACGGCAGCTATCAGGAGGTCTACCCCAACATCTCCCGCGACAAGGAGGGTATGCAGAAGCTCTTCAAGCAGTTCTCCTTCCCCGGCGGCATCCCGTCCCACGTCGCGCCTGAGACTCCTGGCTCCATCAACGAGGGCGGCGAGCTTGGCTATTCGCTCGCGCACTCTTTCGGTGCCGTCACCGATAACCCCGGCCTGATAGCCGCATGCGTCGTGGGCGACGGCGAGGCCGAGACCGGCCCGCTTGCCACCTCATGGCACCTCAACAAGTTCATCAACGCCAAGACCGACGGCGCAGTGCTCCCGATCCTGCACCTCAACGGCTATAAGATCGCAAATCCCACGCTCTTCGCCCGCATCTCCCATGAGGAGCTGGAGGACTTCTTCCGCGGCTGCGGCTGGGAGCCGCACTTCGTCGAGGGTAAGGACCCCGCCGTCATGCATCGCCTCATGGCCGACACGCTCGATGAGTGCATCGAGGAGATCCTCGCTTTCCAGAAAGACGCACGCGAGAACGGCAGCACCGTCCGCCCGCGCTGGCCGATGATCGTCCTGCGCAGCCCCAAGGGCTGGACAGGTCCGGCATATGTCGACGGTCTCAAGGTCGAGGACTACTGGCGCGCACATCAGGTGCCCATCCAGCCCGACTCCCCCGAGCATATCCGCCAGATCGAAGAGTGGCTGAAGTCCTACCGCCCCGAAGAGCTGTTCGATGAAAACGGCGTCCCCGTGCAGGAGCTGCTCGACTTCCCGCCTAAGGGCACGCGCCGCATGGGTGCGAACCCGCACGCCAACGGCGGCCTGCTGCTGAAGGATCTGCGCATGCCGGACTTCCGCGAATACGGCGTGGACGTCAGCTACCCCGGCGCAGTCGAGGCGCAGGATATGTCCGTGCTCGGCACTTTCGTGCGCGATATCTACAAGCTCAACGAAAAGGAGCGCAGCTTCCGCTCCTTCGGTCCGGACGAAACTACCTCCAACCGCCTCTCCGCGGTCTTTGAGGAGACCGACAGAGCATGGGACGGCGAAGCCTACGACACCGACGACCATCTCGCCCCCGACGGCAGAGTCATGGACTCGATGCTCTCCGAGCACGTCTGCGAGGGTCTGCTCGAGGGCTACCTGCTGACCGGCCGCCACGGCTTCTTCAACAGCTATGAGGCCTTCATCCGCATCGTCGACTCCATGTTCTCCCAGCACGCCAAGTGGCTCAAGGTCTGCAACCAGCTGCCCTGGCGCCAGAAGATCGCGTCGCTCAACTACGTGCTCGCATCGAACGTATGGCAGCAGGACCACAACGGCTTCACGCATCAGGATCCCGGCTTCCTTGACCATGTCGCGAACAAGAAGGCCGACGTCGTCCGCCTCTACCTGCCCCCGGATGCAAACTGCCTGCTCAGCTGCTTTGACCACTGCATCCGCTCCAGAAACTATGTCAACGTGATCGTCGCCTCCAAGCACCCGCGTCCCCAGTGGCTGACCATGGAGCAGGCCGTCAAGCACTGCACCCAGGGCATCGGCATCTGGCAGTGGGCGTCCACCGACAAGGGCGAGGAACCCGATATCGTCATGGCCTGCTGCGGCGATACCCCGACGCTTGAGACCCTTGCCGCCGTCACGATCCTGCGCGAGGCTTTCCCCGAGCTGCGCATCCGCGTCGTCAACGTCGTTGACCTCATGCGTCTGCAGAGCAACGAGCAGCACCCGCACGGCCTGTCTCAGGTCGAGTACGACGCACTCTTCACCAAGGATAAGCCCATCATCTTCGCTTTCCACGGCTATCCCAGCCTGATCCACGAGATGACCTACAAGCGCCACAACAAGAACATCCATGTGCGCGGCTACATCGAAGAGGGCACGATCACCACGCCCTTTGACATGCGCGTGCTCAACCGCCTCGACCGCTTCGATCTGGTCATGTCCGCGGTGTATAACCTGCCGCAGCTCGGCAACCGCGGCGCATACCTCATCCAGCAGATGAAGGATAAGCTAATCGAGCACAAGCAGTATATCGCGGAGCACGGCCTTGATCTGCCCGAAGTCGCCGAATGGAAATGGAGCGACTAAGCTAATAACCCGCATATAGTTATAGATCCCGGACGGCTGAATCCGTCCGGGATTTGTCTATATGCGAGCAAAAAACACTGTCTTTTTCCCGGCGCATATGTTACAATCGAGACAATACACAAAAACACCGGAGGCAGCCATGAATCAGAGCGATGAAAGAAAGGATAATATTCAGCGCGTCATTGAGACTGCGCTGGATATGTTCATGGAAAACGGCATTGCCGCGACCAGCATGAACCAGATCGCAAGAAAAGTAAACCTCTCTCAGATGTCCCTGTACCGCTACTTCAGCAATAAGGAGGAGCTTATTCTCCGGATATGGAAATACGCGCTGACGGAGTTTTACAGATATTTTTATGAAAGGTACACCGGAGATGAGAATGCATCAACGGGCTACGAGCGCTTTGTGGCCTGCATGAGGGCTTACTATTCCCTGTATGAGGAGTTCCCGAACTGGTATAAATACACGCATGAGATGTTCACCTACCGCTTCAGCCATGACGAAGCCGCCGACCGCGGGATGAGCAGCGTCTTCTGGAGCCATTACGACAAGGAGATCCCGATCCCGGCGCTCAAGGCGCTCAAGGACGGCGTGGAGGACGGCTCCATAAGGAAAGATATCAACATCTATGCCATCTATCAGATCCTTCTCAACGCTTTCACCGGCGTCACTCTGTACGAAAACATCTCATTCGGCGTCGCTCCGGAGGCCATCGTGCATATGACCGCTTCGCTCATATCAAAATATATAAAAAGCGAGCAGTAAGTTTGTTAAAAAATACGAAATCTTTTTAAGATCAGAAATATACAAGGTTTATGTAACTTTTGGTACAGAACTCAGCGGGATGTCTGATAAAATACAGACATCATGTCGCTGCTTGTCGCGTTCTGATATTTTTTTAACGTCAGATGTTAATATGATTAACATCTGTTAGATGCCTTAACCATCGCAAAGAACGAGGTGTGACAACATATGCAGTGTACAAAAGAAGTGATCTCCATTCTCCCGTTCTGGCCGTCCCTGTCGGAGCAGCAGAAGCAGCAGTTCGAGTCAGGTCTGCTGTACAAGCGCTGCCGCGCCAGGGAGTCCCTCACCTTTTCCGGCGAGAAAAAGGACGGGATGCTGATAGTTCTGGACGGCGTCATCCGGGTCTATATGGTATCCGGCACCGGCAGAGAAGTGACGATCCTCATCATGCGCCCCGGCGATGTGTTCAATATCCTCACCGCCGACCGTGCCCGTCCCGGGGATATAATGCCGCAGCTTCAGGCAATGAGCGACGCCGCCGTCGCTTATATACGCCGCGCAGAGCTTTCGCGTCTGGCATACGGCTGCCCGGCAGCAGCGGAGTATATTATCGAGACGTCCTCCCGCAACGCCCAGGATATTCTGAATAACGTCAACGAGTATTTCTTCTGTCCGCTGCGCGCGAAGATCGCCGGGTTCCTGCTGAAGATTTCCGTGCAGCAGAACGGCGACTGCGCCCTTATAACCCATGAGGACATCGCAAACCATCTCGGCACGACCAGAGAGGTCGTCAGCCGCGAGATAAACTACCTGCGGCACACGGGGTTCATCAAGTCCGGCCGCGGCAGGATCACCCTGCTCGACCGGGCGGGGCTGAGAACTCTCGCAGGCCGCTCCGGAGAGGAGTAAATACCCGGTATCCCCCCGCATTTATTCTGTACATTTCATTGCGCCGCAATGAAAACACATAAAATCAAATTTTGGGAGGAACAGTCATGTATTACAGCAACGGCAACTACGAAGCATTCGCGCGCCCCGAGAAACCCGAAGGAATTGAAAAGAAGCACGCCGTGATAATCGGCGGCGGCCTTGCCGGTCTTTCGGCGGCCTGCTTCCTCGTCCGCGACGCCCAGATGCCCGGCGAGAACATCACCGTCATGGAGGATATGCCCGTAGCCGGCGGCGCCTGCGACGGTATCCTGAACATCGACAAGGGCTTTATCATCCGCGGCGGCCGCGAGATGGAGAACCACTTTGAATGCCTTTGGGATCTGTTCAGAAGCATCCCCTCTATCGAGACGGAAGGCGTGTCCGTTCTGGATGAATACTACTGGCTCAACAAGCATGACCCCAACTATTCTCTCTGCCGTGTGACCGAGAAGCGCGGCAAGGACGCCCATACCGACGGCGAGTTCGGCCTGTCCGACGCTGCCTGCATGGAGATAATGAAGCTCTTCTTTATGAAGGACGAGGATCTTTACGGCAAGGCCATCAACGAGATATGGACCGACGAGGTGTTCAACTCCAACTTCTGGACCTACTGGCGCACGATGTTCGCTTTCAAGGATGAGCACAGCGCGCTCGAAGTCAAGAAGTACGTCCACCGCTTCATCCACCATATCGGCGGTCTGCCCACGCTCAAGGCGCTGAAGTTCACAAAGTACAACCAGTACGAGTCCATGATCCTCCCGATGATAAAGTACCTGCGCGGTCACGGCGTGAAGTTCATGTTCAGCACCACCGGCACCAATGTTATTTTCGACATCAACCATGCCCGCAAGGTCGCCACAAAGATAGAGTATCTTGAAAAGGGCGAGCCTAAGTCCATGGACATCGACGAGAACACCCTCGTGTTCTTCACCAACGGCTCCAACTGCTCCAACGCCACCATCGGCGATCATCACACCGCCCCCGGCTTTGATACCTCCGTCGGCGACAGCTGGAAGATGTGGCAGAACATCGCCCGTCAGGATCCCAGCTTCGGCCATCCGGATGAGTTCCTCAAGGATCCCGAGCTCACCCAGTGGGAGTCCGCAACGCTCACTACGCTCGATGAAGAGATCATCCCCTACATGGAGGCCATCTGCAAGCGCGACGTCAGAAGTGGCAAGGTAGCGACCGGCGGCATCGTCACAGCGCGTGACTCCGGCTGGCTTATGAGCTGGACTGTCAACCGTCAGCCGCACTTCAAGGTGCAGCCCAAGGATCAGTGCGTCGTCTGGATATACGGCCTGTACACCAGCCGCATGGGCGACTATGTCAAGAAGCGCATGCGCGACTGCACCGGCGAAGAGATCGCCCGCGAGTGGCTGTACCATATCGGCGTGCCCGTGGAGCGCATCGACGAGCTGGCCGCAAAGAGCTGCAACTGCGTGCCTGTTATGATGCCCAGAGTCACCACCTACTTCATCTGCCGCAAAAAGGGCGACCGCCCCGACGTCGTCCCCAACGGCGTTGTCAACTTCGCTTTCCTCGGCAACCACGCCGAGACCTTCCGCGACACCGTGTTCACCACCGAGTACTCCGTGCGTACCGCGATGGAAGCCGTCTACACGCTCTGCCATGTCGACCGCGGCGTGCCCGAGGTGTTCAACTCCGTCTATGACGTGCGCGTCCTCATGCAGAGCACGAAGAAGCTCATGGACGGCCGCCGTCTGACCGACATGAAGCTGCCTCTGCCCAAGTTCATCACAAAGCCCGTCATCCGCGCGATACTCAAGAAGGTCGACAAGACCGAGATCGGCACGCTCCTGCGCCGCTACGACATGGTCGACTTCGACCTCTAAAGTCTTCCCGCCGGTTTCTCCGGTTTAATTTCCATTACCCTTGCATAAGAATGGGTGCAGCCCTCCAACCCGGAGGGGCTGCACCCGTTTTTTAATTGTGAGCAGGACGCTTTAATCTTTACAGTCAGGAACATTATTCCTTTATTGTTCGTCTAAAGCATAAATGCATTTATAGTAACGGATGCTGTCTGATATTAAAAAGGAGGTTCGATTCACATGAGCAAGAAGAAAACACTGACAGCCGTTTTTGTGATCCTGATCTGCATCCTTATCGGCGGCGTTTTGCTGCGGCAGTACAAGCGCGCCAACACCACGGAGTGCATCTTAAAGGGGACGATCACCAGCATTGAGGATAATGTTTTCACGGTCGTGCCCGACACTTCAAATCTGAACGCCATGGGGCCGACATACCTCACGCATGCGGATTCCCTATCGTTCCGCCCGAACGGCAAAACCAAGGTATACGGCAGGTATGGCATGACTGAGGTCGACATCAGCGAGCTGCATGTCGGCGATTATGTCCAGGTCCGGTTCCACGCCCCGATCCATGGTGAATATGACGGCCGTGTTTTTACGATGGACGAGATCAAGTACCAGATCAAAAGTACATAAACAAACAACGGTCGTGCCGCGAAACGCAGCACGACCGTTGTAATTTATCTATCCATTGGTCGGATTTAATTATTCAGTCCTCTCGTCGCCCCAGAAGAACAGCGCGACCGTGCCGGGGCCGGTGTGCGCGCCGATGGTGGTGCCGACGTGGTTTATCTCGACCTTGCCGTTGAGTTTCGGGAAGCGCGCCTCGACGAGGTCTGCAACCGCTCTCGCATCGTCATAGCAGGCGGAGTTCGAGATATAGCACTTTCCGCTGTAGTCAAGGCCGTCCTGCGCGTGTTCTTCCATGCGCGCGACGATCTCCTTGATGACCTTCTTCTTGGTGCGGATCTTGCTGCGTGGGATGAGGTGGCCGCCGTTATCCATGTTGAGCAGGGGGCAAATTTCAAGCAGGCCGCCGAACACTGCCGCCGCCTTGGAGATGCGCCCGCCGCGGACGTAGCTGGAAAGGTCGGTGGAGAAGAACCAGTGGTGCAGGTACAGTCTGTTCTCCTCTATCCATGCGGCGAGCTCCTCCGCGGTGAGACCCTCGTCGCGCTTGGTCGCGGCGGTGTCCATCAGCAGGCCGTAACCGGAGGACGCGCCGAGAGAATCGACGATGTAGACCTTCCTGTCGGGGAAGCGCTCCTGCACGATGAGCGCGGCGTTGCGCGCGGAGTTGATGGTGCCGGATATACCGGAGGACAGGCAGACATGCACGATGTCCAGCCCTTTCTCAAGAAACTGCGTGAAGTAGGTCACGTACTCGGATATGTTGACCTGCGAGGTGCGCGTGTCCGCGCCCTTTGCCATTCTCGCGTAGAACTCCTCAAAGGACATGCTCACGCCGAGGTCGTCCATGTATTCCTGACCGTCTATCGCGTAATGAAAGCAGACATAATGAATGTCGCGCTCCTCGAAATGCTCCTTCGTGAGGTCAGCCGTGGAGCAGCAGCTAAGAATATAATCAGCCATTGTTGTTCTCCTTCCTCTATACCGCCGCCGGTTGTAAGACGGTATATTACTTTATTACATCATACCGTCAAAGCTTCTTTGGCGCAAGCTACGCTTTCTCCGCCCGGCTCTACACCTGTGTGCCGTGCCTTAAACGCAGGTAGAGCGCCCCGCGGGACGCTCTACCGACAGTAGAATCATTCTTTTTTTCTGTGCAGTCTCGGCAGCGTGCCGGGTTTGATGCGGATATTGCAGCTCAAAAACACGATTATCAGCGCCGGGATCGCGATCAGGAACAGCTGCCACGGCTTCTGCGGCAGCAGCACATACAGCAGGAAGAAAATACTCAGCACGAATGCCGCTATCACAAATTGCAGATACTTCGTCCGCTTGAATACGCACAGCAGCACCATGTACGTCAGCAGCGACACTGTCAGCGCCACGGCGAACACCGGCCACCACAGCGTACCCAGCAGCCACAGCACCACAAACGCTGTCAGCGACATCGTCCATATCCCGAGGATCGCTATTGCGATGATTATATCCACGCTGTACTTCGGCGCTTCCTCCTCGGGCTTCTCCTCTTTCGGCGGCTCCCAGCCGTCGTGCGAGGACAGGAGATAATCCACCGTCACGCCGAACAGCTCCGCCATCTCACTGAGCACGTATGCGTCCGGTATCGCCTCGCCGCGCTCCCATTTCGATACGGACTTATCGGAATAGTTGAGCTTCGCGCCGAGCTCGGCCTGGGTCATCCCTGCCTTTGTCCGCTGGTTTATGATATTGCTTGCGGTGACAAGCTTAAGTTCTGTAAGCTCTATCATTGCTTCTCCTGTTCCAAGCTCCGGCCTGCCGCTGCGGTCGCGCTCTGGCAGCAGGAGCTTTCTTATTTATAGCTGAGTTGGGGCTTATAAAACTCAAAGATAACGCCGTCGCGTCCCTTTTCGTTCTTCGGCTCGTGAGAGGTCCAGCCGATGTTCATCGCGCCGAGCGCCATGGACAGGCGCACCGGGAACGGCCTGCGGCCTATGCGGTAGGCAATGAACTGCGGGCGGGAGATGAAGTTCATCAAGCAGTTGCCGAGGATGAATGCCGCGGGCTTGCTGACCTCGCCCTTGTAGTTCTTCGGCGGCTGCGCGAGCTGGCCGCGGACAAGGTCCTTCGCGTGGAAGCGGAACCAACCCATTATCATGGGGTTGAAGCTCTCGACGCACACCTCGCCTCTGTAATCCGACAGGAGCGCGTAAGTCTTTCTGCACAGCTCAAGGTTGCGCCGTCCGTTCTTCAGCTCGACTATCAGCGGGCCGCGCCCTTTTATCACATCGAGCACCTCGGAGAACAGCGGGATGCGGTTGTTCGTGCCGCACAGCCCGAGCGCGCGCAGCTCGTCATAGCTCTTCTCGTCGACGCGGGCGTGTACCCCGCAGACGCGGTCGAGCGTATCGTCATGGAAGACGACGACCTGACCGTCGCGACTCAGCTGCACGTCAAGCTCAATGCCGTAGCCTGCTTTTGCGGCAAGCCTGAACGCTTCGAGCGAATTTTCCGGCACGCTCATGTCGCGGCTGTGCAGCCCGCGATGCGCGAAGTTGCGTCCCATGAACGGAGCCTTCTGCCGCTTTGTCGCCCTGCCCGGTGCGAGCAGGAACAGCGGCACCGCCGCCGCGGCCGTAACGAGGCCGATCTTCCCAATGTTTTCGGATAAGCATTTCTTCATAGCAATAAACACCTCGCTTGAATTATTTCGGTACTCCCGACACGCCGGTTCAGTCTCCGGAATCCAGTGCCTCGATACCGACAACGTTTGCGACTTTCTTTGCCTTGATGTTCTTGACAAGGCTGATAAATACGATTGCGCTGAGCGTGGTCATAACGCAGGCGTATATGGGCAGCGCTCTCCATGCGCCGGTCATGTCGAACAGGAAGCCGAGCAGGATAGGCGTCACGGTCTGGGCGGACATGCTCGCCGTGTAGTAGTACCCGGTGAACTTGCCGATCTTCTTCGACGAGCACAGCTCGACGACCATCGGGAACGAGCAGTTATGCACCAGCGCCATGCCGAAGCCCTTGATCGCCCACACCGCGTAGAGCGCCACGGGGAACGCGTATTCGCCGTGCGCGCCGACGGCGACGCCGGTCGGCGTCACAAATGACATGAACACCAGCGCGACGAAGGTGATGAGCAGGCCGCAGGAGATAGTCCACTTGCGGCCGATCTTCTCGGCGATGCCGCCGGCGATCGCAAAGCCGATGACCGAAGCCAAGCCGCCGGCGATGGTAAGCACCATCGTGGCGCTCGATGCGGAGTTGAGGTAATAGATAACGTAGTTGCCGATATATGTGCCTATCGCGTTATCGGACATGAACCACAGGAATTCCGCGCCGAGTATCGCAAGCAGCATACGCTTGTTGGCCTTGGACATGGGCTTGTCGTCGTCGATCGGGGTCTCGACCGCGGCGAGGCGCTCTCCCTCGGCCATCTCGTCCTTCATTTCTTCGGCGATCTTGTTTTCCTTTATCGTGAAGAACAGCACCATCGCCGAAATGACCATCAGCACCGACGCGATGATGAACGGCAGCTCGATTATCCAGACCTTTCTTGCCTCGTCAGCGGCGTTGATATAGTCGCTGAGCTTAAGGAAGATGCCAAGCACCGTGGCGAACGCTCCGCCAAGGTAGCCCATGATGTTTATGATGCCGTTTGCCTTGGCGCGCAGGGGCTTGGGCGTGATATCCGGCATAAGCGCGACCGCGGGGTTGCGGTACATCATCATAAATATCAGCACTATCGCCATCATCGCGACCATACCGGCGATGTTGTTATAGTGGAAGAACAGCGGGATGAACGGGAACGCCAGCGCCGCAACAGCAGTGCCGGTGAGGATATAGGGCATGCGCTTGCCTATAGGCGTCTTTGTCTTATCGGAAAGGTTGCCGAAGATGGGCAGCAGGATGAGTGCAGCAAGGTTATCGCAGGCCATGATTATGCCGACCAGCCACTGGACGTTGAGGATCTTCGCAGGGTCGCCGGCCTTGAGCTCTGCCGAGGATATGCCGTACATTCTTCTTGCGAAGATGTCCGTCAAAAAGGTCGGGCACCAGGAGTCATACACCTGCCAGAGCAGCAGGATGCCGAAAAAGGCGAAGCCTATCAGGAACGTTCTCCTGTAATTGAGCTTCAGCGGTGAATCGTTAGCGGTCTTGTCCATAACACACCTCAGGCAAATTTTTTATCGTGTGCCCGCCTGCTCATTCGCATTCGGGCATAAGCTCCTTGGATATTACGGCGAGCATATTGTCGAACTTCTCGACATCCTCCGTGCTGAAGCGCTCCTTTATGCGCTCCATGACGGTCATTTCATAGCTGCTGAGGAGCCCTGCGTAGTTATAGAACTTCTCTGAAAGCACAAGGTGATACTCGCGCCTGTCAACAGAGGAGTTCTGGCGTTCGAGATAGCCCTTGCGTATAAGGCTGTTGACCTTATATGTAGCGTTCGACTGCGAGATATTCAGAAAGTCCGCGAACTGGCCGACCGTCGGCTCATCCAGCATCTTTATGACCTCCAGCGAAAACGCCTCCATCGCGGAAAGCGAGCCTTCCCTCTCTCGCACGAGCTCAAAAACCCGGCGGTAAAAATTGAGCTTGAACTTATCATATACTTCAACAAAATTCTTTTCCAGCATAGCAGCGCCCTCCGAAATCTTAAATGTATTCTATACCAAATTGCCGCGTTTGTAAATTGAGATAATTAAAATTTTAGAACAAAAAGCACCCTGCCGCCGCGCGTAATGCACATCGGCAGGGTGTTTGTCTGGTTTTTATTCGGCGGCGCTGTCCTCGCTCTCGGAGATGCATTTTTCCTCGCAGTCTCTCTGTGCCTGTATCAGGATGTTCATTGCTTTCTCCGCGGCACGCATCGAGGAGAAGCCTTTGAAAGCCTTGATTTACCGCTATTTCCTCCCGGCTAATTTTCCGGGGCTTGTGCCGAAGCTCTCTCGGAAGGCGCGGTGAAACGCGGAGTAATCCGCGAAGCCGCTCTCGGCGGCCGCCTTGCCCGCGCTCACGCCCTCGCGGATGAGCCGCGCGGCGTTCATGAGCCGTTTCTGCCGTATATACGCATGCACCGTGCTGCCGGTCTGCGCCTTGAAAAGGCGCATGAAATGATAGCGGCTGAGAAACACCCGCTCTGCAAGCGCATCCACGGTCAGCTCCTTGCGGAAGTTCTCGTTTATGTATGAGAGCGCCTGCTGTATCTTCGCATCGTACCCGGACTGACCGGCGCGCGGCTCCTCGGCCTCGGCGAGCCGGTTTATCTGTATGAGCAGCTGGATGATGAGCGTCTCGCGCAGAGTCTGCGCGCCGAAAAGCTCATCCCCTGCGGCGCGCTCATAGGCCGCGATCGCCGCTTTGAGTGCTTCTATCTGCTCCGCGTTCGGCGTGAGCAGATGGCGCGAGCGCTTATCGGCAAGCTCGAAACTGTCAAACAGCCCCGCGCCCGGCATGCTGCGCTCAAAATGCCCGCGGTCGAGATAGATTATTATCCGCTCATACGGTACGCTCTTGTCGATCTCGGCCTTGTGTATAGTGTGGTGCCCGACGAGCAGCACATCCCACGGGTGCAGCTCGTAGCTGCTGCTCTCGACGCGATAATCCACCTTGCCGGAGATAAGGATGATGAGCTTATCGAACTCATGGAAATGGAAGTCGAGCTCCTGTCCGGCAGTGTCCCTGAGATGGAAATAATGATAGCTCTCGCGCAGATATCCGGCTCTGTTTATAGCAGTTTCCACAGCACTCACCTCTGATAAATATTATACAGCACTTTTTGCAATGTTTCAAGCACACAGCACAATTTACTTTGCAAATCGAGCGAATATAATATAACACATAAATTTGTAAAGGGGTGTCAGCCATGAACAAATCAGAATCCTTCTTCAAACGCTATTGGTTCATAATCTCCATGCTCGTCGGCATCGTCGCCGGCTGCATCGTCGGCGCGGTATGGCCGGGAGCGACCGCTCTTGAGCCGCTGGGCACGGTGTTCATAAACATGATGTTCTGCGTCGTGGTACCGATGGTGTTCTGCTCCATCTCCTCCGCCATCGCGAACATGGGCAGCGCGAAGCGCGCGGGCAAGGTGCTCGGTGTCACCGTCGCGGTGTTCGCCGTCACGGCTGCGATCGCGGCACTGCTGATGTACATAGTCGTGCGCATATTCCCGCTGGTTCAGGGCACATACGTTGTCACTGAGGGCGAGGTCGGCTCGACGCTCGGCGTGGCCGATATGATAATCAACTTCTTCACCAAGCCCGACTTTACGGAGCTTCTCAGCCGCAGGGCTATCCTGCCCCTGATCGTCGCGGCGATAATCTTCGGCTTCGGCATACAGATGGCCGGCGGCCCCGCGACCAAGACCGCGCAGCTGCTTGAGGACATCACCAACTGCATCATGAAGACCGTCAAGCTCATCACCTACTACGCGCCCATCGGCTTTTTC
>ERZ857757.1037-NODE-1037-length-23933-cov-5.788592_pt1 | contig 23933 bp, 17 predicted proteins | sample MGYA00519764_ERZ857757 | MGnify/ENA primary metagenome ERZ857757 (study PRJEB31778, sample SAMEA3449359) | human gut metagenome | biome: human gut; feature: human-associated habitat; material: faeces | place: United Kingdom | collected 2010/2012 ... | reverse complement strand
AAGCCCCAGTGGTGCTTCCGAACGGTGAAAAGACTTATCCCGATAAGGGCACGCCGCAGGGAGGTATCCTCTCCCCGCTGCTCTCCAACATTGTTCTCAATGAACTGGATTGGTGGGTCAGCAATCAATGGGAAGATATACCGACACATACGGTCATCAAGGAGGGTACAGCGAAAAACGGCACACCAAACCGCTCCAACAAATGCCGCACTTTGCGGCGGAGTAATCTCAAGGAAATGTATATTGTCCGATATGCTGACGATTTCCGCATCTTTTGCAGGAAACGGAGTGACGCGGTTAAAACCTATCATGCGGTCAAGCAGTGGTTGGAAGAACGGCTGAAACTTCAAATCTCAGAGGAAAAGTCAAAGGTGGTCAACCTCAAAAAGAACTACTCAGAATTTCTGGGCTTCAAGCTGAAAGCTGTTCCCCGTGGTGATAAATACATTGTTCGCTCCCATATGTGCGATAAAGCTATACAGAACACCACGAAAAAGCTGAAAGCGCAGATTGACTATATCCAGCATCCGGTCAATCGCAAAGAGGAATACAAGGCAATCTTGCTTTACAACTCTATGGTGATAGGCATACATCAGTATTTCGCCATAGCGACCCTCGTTAGCGATGACTGCTATCAAATCGGACGGTCAATCAGGCTCGTATTGAGAAACCGAATGAGAGGACGATTATCCAAACACCCCAAAGGACAGATTATCAACGTGCATGGAGAACTATGGGCGCACTATTCCCAAAGCAAACAAATGCGCTACATGGGAACATCGGCAATTCTCCCGATTGGATATTGCCAGACACGAAATGCACAGAACAAACGGAAAACAGTCAATAAGTACACCACAGAGGGACGAAAGGAAATCCACCGTAATTTGCGGATTAACACGGAAATTCTGCATCGGCTCATGCGTAACCCGGTGCTTGATAGAAGCATTGAATACGCAGACAACCGTATTTCCCTTTATGCGGCGCAGTATGGAAAGTGTGCGGTCACAGGATGGGAACTGGAATTTGATGAAATCCACTGCCACCATAAACTCCCTGTGGAGCAGGGCGGCACGGATGCGTATGCAAATCTGGTGATAGTCCACAAAGATGTTCACAAACTTATCCATGCAAAGCAACAGGACACAATTGACTGGTATCTAAAACGGCTAAACCTCGATAGTACCATGCGGAAGAAACTCAACCGCCTGCGTCAGATGGAGGGTAACGCCCCCATTTGACAAACAAGACTTATTTCGGTCTGACACCATTACAGTAGTAATTCATCAATTTTAGAAAACGAATTTTCAACGATGGAACGCCGGATGAGCTGAAAGGTTCATGTCCGGTGTGAAGTGGGGGAAAACTTGGAGATTATATCAAAAAGTTACCTATCACTATCGAAGATCGGTTCGACTGCTCTTGGCGCTTTGCACGGGCTGTGGGCCGATCAGAAGAGGAAAGACGGCAGGAAATCCTTTGGCATCGTTATGTGTCCCTCTCATGTCACACAAAAGTGGGTGCGGGAGATTGGAGAAACGCTCCCGGATACCTACGGCATGGTGGTGCGCACGATTCAGGATCTCAACCGTCTGTATGCGATGTACGAGAAGGGCGACAAAAGTGTATTTGCTGTTTTTTCCAAGGAGCAGGCGCGGGATGGCTATATGCGTTACCCCGCCGTGCGTTGGAATCGACGCAGACGCGCGTTTCTCTGCCCAGACTGCGACGGTGTGATTGAAATGGAGATCAGCGAGGACGGCAGCCGCTATACGGTGCCGGCCGACCAGTTCTTTTTTCAGAAGGAGCACAAGAAAAATCACACCTGTCCCCATTGCGGTACGCCGCTATGGTCCGCGGTCAATCCGGACAAACGGATCGACTGGGTGAAGATCGGAGAATACGGATGGGTCTACCGCTACGGCGCGCAGGCACATCTGCATCGTACCAAAAACGAGCGTGTTCTCGATCAGCTCACTGAGATCGCCCAAAATCCGGATGCATTCTATCCGATCCGCGGAGCGCACCAGCGGTTTCCCCTGAGTACCTACATCAAGAAAAAGCTGCGCGGGCGCATCGACGGCTTCCTCTGCGATGAGCTGCACGAGTACAACAACAATAGCGGGCAGGGCGATGCCATGGCAGAGCTGTACGGCGCGTCCAGGTGTTTTGTCGGAATGACGGCAACGCTTATCAACGGCTATTCCTCCGGCATTTTTCACCTGCTCTACCGCATTGTTCCCGGGTTGATGCTCAAGGATGGCAAACGCTACAAAAGCCCCGGTGATTTCGATGCGGAGTACGGCGTGGTGGAAAATACCTATGAGATACAGGATGCGGAGTACAATTCCAATAGGCGCACCAGTAAGCGCAGAACAAAGTCAAAGCAGCTGCCCGGCGTATCGCCGCTGGTATTTTCCCGTTTCCTGCTGGAATACACGGCATTTCTCTCCCTCTCCGACATGGGCAAAGACCTGCCGGACTACGAAGAGATCCCCGTACCGCTGGAGATGCCGGAGGATGTACGCACGGCCTATAAAGAGGCGGAACACAAATTGCAGAAAGTCCTGCGCACAGACCGGAAGGCGGCGCAGAAGATCCTGTCCACCTATCTCAATTTGCTGACGGTTTACCCGGATCAGCCCTACGATCAAGCGGAGGTAGTGCATCCCATAAACGGAATGCCCATTGTAACGCCAAAGAACTGCGGCGATTTTTCCCGTCTGCTTCCCAAGGAGGAACGGGTATTGGAACTGGTGCGGCAGAAAGCGGCAAACGGAGAGCGCGTGCTCATCTATACCAGTTGGACGCGCACGGATTCACAGAAAAAGCTCCAGAAGCTTCTTTGCTCGGAAGGTTATCGGACAGAGATCCTGACGCCGCAGATCGCTACGGATAAGCGGGAGGACTGGGTCAACAAGCGTGTCAAGGACGGTTTGCAGGTGCTCATTACCAACCCGCGCTGCGTGGAAACCGGCCTTGACCTCAATGCCTTTACCACCATTATCTTCTACTCCATGGGCTATAACCTCTTTACGCTGCGGCAGGCATCCCGCCGGTCGTGGCGGATCAATCAGACCGCCCCCAGAGTGGAGGTATATATGCTCTACTACGCCGATACCATGCAGGCAAAGGCTATGAAGCTGATGGCATCCAAGTTGGCGGTAGCGGGCATCATCGAGGGGACATTTTCTGAAGAGGGCCTTGCGGCCATGAGTGATGTAAAGGACCTGACCTCACAGATGGCAAAGGAGCTGGCGCTGGGAATCCGGGATAATGTGGAGGATATTGCGGCGGCCTTTCGGAAAATGGCGGTCATGAACCCGGAGCGGAAAAAGAACATCGCAGCTGCGCAGCTGAAAGAGACTGCGGCAGAAGAACAAAAAGCACCCGCAGCCAAGGATTCCTTCGGCGTGCGCACGGCGCAGGCGCAAGTGCGTCAGGCACTTTATGAAGGGCTGCTTGCCAGGACTGCGGAAGAACAGAAGAAACGGAAGTCGAAGAAGGCAGAGGTGGATGAAAACCAGCTGTCGATCTTCGGCTTTGCTGCGTAAAGGAGGAGATTATTTGAATGTAACGATCAATCGGGCGGAAATGCTGTGCGCCATCAAGCGTGCATCGGCCATCGCACCGGCGGATTCGCCGTTGGACGTGCTCCGGGGCGTTTTGCTGGAGGCGGATGCTGCCGCAGGAAAGCTCACCGTCACCTCGACTAATCTGGAAGCGGCGCTGGAGGAAAAGCTCCCCTGTACCGTTCAGGAGGATGGGGCGCTGGTATTTGGCGCGAAGATGCTTGCAGAAATGCTCTCACGGCTGCCGCAGGATACCGTGCAGCTCTGCCGGGCAGAAAATCAGGGACGCATGACGCTCAGAAGCGGAGACGCCTGCTATGAAGTGGATGTATGGGAGCGAGGCGCTTTTCCAAAGCCGGATCTTCCTTTTCCGGAGGATACCGTCAAACTCAGCGGGATTCCCGCTATGGCGCAGCACACCGTATTTGCAACCGCACAGGATAACAGCAAGCCGCTTCTCAAGTGCGTCAATCTCATGTTTACCAGCACGGGACTGCGCGCGGCCGGCAGCAACGGAAACTGTATCGTGACGGCCAGAGGTGACAATCAGAGCACGGGGGATGTGAGCCTGCTCATCCCCGCCGCCTCGCTTGGAAAGCTCTCGAATATGTGCCAGGACAAGGATGAATTCCGTGTCGGCACCACGGGAAAGAGCATCGTCTTTTTCCGCGAGAACTTCCTTTTCAGCGCGCGGCTCATGGAGGGCGGCTACATCGATACGGATCAGTTGGTAGGCAGCATCCGGAATGCGTTTACCGTGCTGACGGATATTCACGACATGAGAGCGGCGCTCTCGTCCGTCCTAAGCATTGGCACCGGAAACCGGGTGAAGCTCAGCTTTCAGGATCAGCGCCTTGTATTCCAATGCGCAGGCGATTGCGTCAGCGCATCGGCGCCCATTGAGGTAATTGCATTGACCGGCACCCCTGCGGGGGACTACTGGTTCAACGCAAAGCAGCTTGTCATCTGCCTGAAAGCCTTGAGCGGCACGGTCACGCTGGGGATCGCGCAGGGCGGAATGCTGACGCTTGCCACGCAGGATGCTTACTATCTGCAAAACGCCATGCGGCCGGAAGCACAGAAGAAAACTCAAAAAGCCGCGCAGCCGGCTGCTGCGAAAGCGGCGTAAGGAGGGATGCCTTTGGTAGAGATTCCGATGATCTGCCGCTATTGCGGCGGCGCAGTCCATCTTGTTCCCGCAGCAAAGGTGTATGGCCCCGCGGCGGCAAAAAGACTGGGCTTGGAACGCGAGAAATTTTATCAATGTCAGAACTGCAATGCCCGTGTGGGCTGTCATAAGGGCAGCGCGCGGCCGCTGGGCAATCTTGCCAACGAAGCCCTTCGCATGAAGCGGATGGAGACCCATCAGGTCTTTGACAGCTTCTGGAAAGAGCGGGGAATGAGCAGAACGCAGGGCTATAAGTGGATGGCAAAGAAGCTGAGACTCTCTGAAGAGCTTGCCCACATCGGAGGCTTTGAGATGGATCGGTGCCAGAAGCTGATCCGGCTATGCGAAAAGGAACGAAACAAAGAGAAAAAGAAGGAGACAGCATAAATGTGTGAGAGAACATATTGCCGGCATGAGCATGAGAGACTTTGCTCGTGTCCGCCGGTCACTTGCAGGGATGCCCTTGGAATGGCCGCGCATTTGGCGGAGAACATGGAGCAAGTCCAATGGAGCCTGACCTACAACAGCCTGAAGGAGATAAAGCCCTATCAGCTGTGTCTGGTCGGGAAATGCAGGATCTGCGGCGGGCGGCTGTGCATGGAGCAAAGGCCCGTTGAGGCGGATAGCACTGACGGTTTCCTTGCTGCGGTATACCGGCATTTATACCATTTTCACCGCTCCATCGGTCAGTGCTTGCCTCGCGCGGCGTTTCGCACAAAGTTTGTAGAGATGTTCCGTAAGGAGGATCGCGCCGCTGTTGAGGACTGGCTGAGCATGCCGGAAAACCAGTCGATCCATGCCATGATCTGCGGAAATGCGAAGAGAGTCTATACCATCGTCCACTCCTGGGCGGATGCGGATCAGGGCAATTTTCCTGCTCCGGAAGGTATGGCAGCCTTCACTGTGAAGGAGGAGGCCCGCAAGGAGCTTGCGCGCCTTGTGACGGAGGAAAAGGAAAATCGGACGATCCCGTTTCCGACAGAAGAATACTGTGAGGAGTACGGCGAGGATTTCTGGGAGGCTTACCGGGACGGCTATGCCGCCGGATGGTTTACCCGCTATGAGATCATCGAAAGTCCGCTGTACGCAGAAAATATCGAAGAAAAAGGAGATGCGGCTGATGATGCTGCGAAAACCGACCTGCGCTGATTGCCCACATAATCTCCAATACATGGAAAGATTGCCGATCAAGAAAAAGGGCGTCACCATGCACTTGGGGGAGCGTTTCTGTGTTGCGGGAAAGCGCGCGAGGAAATTCAAACGCAGTGATCCCAAAACCAATGTGCCAAGCTGGTGTCCCAGGCTCAAGGCTCCCTGTGAGCTGCGGATCTATGGCTTCAAGAATCAGCGTGAATGGAGGATGCACCGCAGTATGCGCGCGTATCTGGGCGAGGATACTTCTCCATCTGCATTCCGCTATGCGGTGCGCTATGAAGGACATACCGATCTGGCACCGTATGAGTTTTTCGAGTGCTGCAATGAAAAATCGGATGATGAGATTTTGGGTGCAGCAGTCCAGCACTACGATGTTGTGGAAATCGACGACGGTATCAAGCCTGCCTTTTTCTACAAAACGGAGCATGGCTATGAGCTTTTATTCTCGTTTGATGCCAAGACTGCCAAGAAGAATATCAGGGAGGAAATTGATTGAAGGAAACTGTAAAAAGCTGCAGCAACTGCCGATATTCCTATGATCTGCCGAGCAATCGCGGACCGATGGCAAAAACGCAGTACTGTAGAAACAAGAACTATAATTCCGTGAACTACACCACCAAAATGTTGCTGGAGGACTGGGACCAAGGCCACTGCCGCTTTTGGGCGCCCATACCAGAGGAAGGAAACGACAATGAAAAATAATTACTCAATCGCTCAGCGCAATGCCATTGTGGAAGCAAATCTTTGGTGCATCGACAGTGTGATCCGTCAGAATCGCCCGCTCATGAGAGCGGCTCGGCTGGAATATGACGATGTGTACCAGCAGCTTGCCCTGCGGCTTATCAAGGCTGTGGCGGGCTATGACCCGGAAAAGGGACGCCTGGAGCAGCACATTTTCGCCCAGCTCAAATATGAACTTCTCAGCTGCAAATCGGCCTACCGGCTCTGCGGTATGACCGGCACACCGCACTCGTTCCGAAAGAGCCATATCATTTCCATCGATACGCTCTCTGAGAACAGCGGCCTCTATGAAGAGACGCTGGCGGCGTAAGGAGGCACGGAAATGACGCTGAGAGATAAGATGCTGGCGGTCATTGCGGATACCAATGCCAGCGTGGCCGAGCGGGAGGAATTGGTGGAGATGATCGCCATTTCCCTGCTGACGCGAAAAAACTTGTTTGTTCTGGGTGAGCCGGGACAGGCCAAGAGCTATGCCATCAACCTGTTCCGCCGGCACATCACCGGTGCGCGGCAGTTTGAGCGGCTTCTTTCCAAGCAGAGCGATGAAGAACAGCTTTTCGGCCGTGTTGATCTTGCGAGTCTGCTGCCGGGCTCTGTGCCGCAAACTGTGCTGGAGCAGGACGCGACCTATCAAAACCAGCGCTTCAACCTGCGTGTCCTCGTCGAGGGCATCGGCTCCATGAAGGACGAGCCCGCAACATGGGAAAAGCTCAAGAGCGGCGCCGAAAAGCTGGAGCTTTATCGGGCAGCGCTCTCGGCGCTTCACAAAAGCGAGCCTGCGGTGCAGACAGCTGGCAAAATCCCTGAAGCTGATATCGTTTTGCTGGATGAGATCTTCAAGTGCAACGACGGCGTGCTGAACTCACTGCTCACCGCCCTCAATGAGCGGAAATACACCAACGAGGGACGCACCTATCCCATTCCGGTCATTTCTTTCTTTGCGGCCTCCAATGAGATCCCTAATTTCAATGACCCGCAGGAAAAGATTTTGGAGGCGCTGTATGACCGCCTGGAGCTGAAGGTCGTGACGGCCAATATGGAGGATCGGGACACGCGCCTTGCCGTTTTGAAGAATAAGCAAACCGGCGCCTTCGGACAGATCTCCGCCACAATCACGTTGGAGGAATTGCGGCAAATGCAGCAGGAGGTCGCGTCGATCCCCGTTCCCGACGCCATCAACGAGTTGGCTGACGATATCCTCTGTGAGCTTCGTAAGGATATGGCGGTGTCGGACCGAAAGTATCTGGGCTATTATCCCATCGCGCAGGCCAAGGCATGGCTTTCCGGCCATGACAAGGTAGAATCCTGTGACCTTCTGGCGCTGAAGAATTATCTCTGGCACCTGCCCTCAGACCGTGAAAAGGTGGAAGCGGTGCTCACCCGCCTGTGCGTCAACCCCATGCAGGATAAGGTCAACAATATCCGCGGTATGGCGTTGGAATCCCAGGAGGAATTTGACGCCGCGCTGGGGGATGGCAGCAAGGCCGATACTGCGCGCAAGGCATTTATCAAGCTGCGCGGTGAATTGACGCATCTTTATCAGATGCAGTGCAGCCTTCGCACGGCGGCGCAGTCTGACAGCGAGATTGCGCTGGTGGATGACCTCTTGGCCGATTTGGAGAAGATCAGCCGCAAGGCCCACGAGCAGACACATTTTACTTATACGACGCTGGAAGAGATTGCAGCGTTAAATTAAAGAATATTGGAGGAATCACGATGCTGAACAAGATCATTCTTATGGGAAGACTCACGCGCGATCCCGAACTGCGCAGGACGGAGAGCGGTACCGCCGTTTGTTCGTTTTCAATCGCGGTGGATCGGGACTTCAAGTCCAAAAACGGGGAAAAGGAGACGGACTTTATTGATATCGTTTCTTGGCGCGCCACGGCGGAGTTTGTGAGCAAGTATTTCACAAAAGGCCGCATGGCCGTCGTGGAGGGCCGGCTCCAGATCCGCGACTGGACGGATAAGGAAGGCGGCAAGCGCCGCAGTGCCGAAGTCATTGCAGACAATGTCTACTTCGGAGACTCCAAGCCGAAAGACGGCGGTGAGGAGGATGATATTCCTGCCTATACCGGAGCGCCCGACAGCTTTGCCGTGCCGGACGGCTTTACACCGGACTTTGGCGGCGAATCCGGGGAAATGCCATTTTAAGAGCACCAAATAAGCGAGGGAGGGCATCAGCCCTCCCTCCATATAAAAGATTAAGAGGAGAAAACAAAATGAGCATTGTTTTTACGGAAGTACGGATCGAAGACCGTGGTGGCGTGGAGCTTTCCTTTATGGAGGGTGGTTGTTTGGATGAACTTGATATCCGCGAGCTTTTGAAGCACGACCAGCCCTTCCGCGATATGTGGGACGCAGTAGGCAGCGACGCAAGGATCGCCGTCCGGCAGTATCGTTTCCGGGGCGGCAAACAGGGAGAAGAATTGGGTGACGAAAACCACTTCGCCCTGATGCGCGCGTATGATCGCGCACTCTCAGACGAGGACGGATCTACTTTTGTCGAACGGGACGATGTAGACTGGCTGGATGACTTTGAACTCACCAAAGACGATCTTGCAGACGGTAAGTGACAAACTCGCATTGATAGGGGAGCGTTTTATATGGAAACGAGTATTCTTAGCGCCTATTCCAAGAATGAATGCCAGAAGTATTTTGACTATCTGGAACGGCTGCGTCAAAGCGGCGAAACAAATATGTACGGAGCCGTACCATACTTGCAGGGAGAATTTCCGGAGCTGCGATATTCGCCGGAACGGGCAAGAAAAATTCTGTTGGCGTGGTTCGGCACATTTCGAGAGAAGGAGGCGGATACAAAATGCTGAAGCCCTACCGGACGGTTCAGGATGTTCTTTCCTCTCCGTGGGCGCAGGTGCAGAGAGTGAAACGTAGTCCGCAACAGACAGACCGCGTTTTGCGCTCGAACAAACTGGAGGATAGCATTTACCGGGATCTGCGCATGGAGGATACGGGTATGGACGAGATCGAGAACAGCGCAGGCGAAAAGCTGCGCTCTTTTCCAGCGCTCTCGCGGGATATTTTCCAGTCCTTTTATTCCCTGATGCCCCGGCGCAACGCGGACGATGACCTCTCGACAGCGGCGAGGAAGATCAACATGCCGATTCTGGAACACATCACCCAAAGCGAAGACTACCCCACGCTCAAGGAGGTGTGTGAAGGACGGGAGCTTCCGGCCTATGAAGCAGCGGCAGAGTTTACTGCCCAGACATCGGGAGAATTGGATAACTTACTTTCCCAATTGGGCGGAAAACCCGGCGCTGTGCAGACGCTGGAAAAGCTGGAGCAGGCAGAGAAAACCGCAGAGGACAAGCTCGCGGCACTGCTGGAGCAGCTTCGTGGGACTCCGCAGGACGATCCGGCTCTGAGTGCCGCTGTGGTAAAAGCCGCCAATGACGCCGAGAGCAAACGGCGGCAGGCAGATGCGGTCAATAAGCTCGTTGACGCCGGCCTTGCGCAGAATCAGGCAGAAGCCGGTGCGCTGATCGCCCGCGCGGTGTCTGCTGCCGCGGAAAGGGCGGAAGAAGTACAGACGATCCTCGGCGCATGGAGCGACGCCCCCGGTGATATGCGGAAGACAGACGCAAATGCGGCGCTTTTAGAGCGTGTGCGCGATAGTAAAACGCTGCAGGACATTTCCCGCTATCTGGGGCGCTTCCGGGAAATTTTTGCGCAGGGCAAGCGCAATGGCTATGCCTATGGCCGCGGAGAAAAATATGCATTGGAGCTGGGAAATGATCTATCTCGCGCACTAACCTCCGAGCTTGCCATGCTTGCTGTGCCGGAAACGCTGCCGTTGTTCCTGCGGAAGTATCAGCACCGGCAGATCAAGCAATACCGCCGGCGGGAGCCGGTCTATAAGGGCGCAGGTGATATCATCTGCTGCCTGGATGAATCCGGCTCCACTGCGGGAGATCTGGCCGCGTGGGGAAAAGCTGTTGCCCTGACGCTGCTGGAGATTGCGCAGAGCGAGGGACGAAAATTCGCTCTTGTTCATTTCTCCGGCCCCGGCCGCTTTCAAACGGATGTATTTCTTCCCGGGCAGTCTTCTCTTGAAGAGAAGCTGCACGCGGCGGAAACCTTCTTGGGCGGCGGCACGGATTTTCAAACGCCGCTTGCGGAGGCGGAACGCCTTATGCGGGAGGGCGGCTTTGAAAATGCTGACATCGCGTTTATTACGGACGGTGAGTGTTCACTGCCAGAAACCTGTGTGGAGATGCTGCAAAAGGCGCAATCAGAGCTTCGCTTCACCGTCACAGGGATTCTGCTGGATGAGGGAAACGCCGGCATGGATTTCAGCCTGAAACCCTTTTGCCAGAATATTTACCGCACCAGTGAACTGACCGGGGATCAGATCGTCGGGGAAATTGTGTTGGATCGCGTATGATATTGGTTGCGCGCAGAAAGAAAACAGGCTATAATATTATGAAATATAAGGATGAAGGAGGACGGTTATGCAGACTCTTTACCATGGAAGCAGAGTGGTTGTGGAACAACCAGAGATCCGCATTCAAAAATTCCATAAGGATTTTTACTGGGGCTTTTACTGCACCTCCTATGAACAGCAGGCGCTGCGCTGGGCAACGCGCTTTGGAAAAGCCGGGGTTGTCAATGTCTATTCCTTCGATGACCAGACCGAGCTCAAGATCAAGCGCTTCCTGGAAATGAGCGATGAATGGTTGGATTTTATTGCGGCATGCCGGAATGGAGTTCCCCATGACTATGATGTGGTGGAAGGCCCGATGGCGGACGATACCATCTTCAATTATGTGCAGAGCTTTTTGGATGGTGAGATCTCCAGAGCTGCTTTCTGGGAATTGGCAAAATTCAAGTATCCCACCCATCAGATCAGCTTCCACACTGCACGTGCTCTCGCTGCACTGAAATTTGAAAGGAGCTATGTCGCCAATGTGCAAGAGAAACAATGACGCGCTCTTTTTCACCTGTTCTCTGATCGAACAGCTTGGCCGCTCCCTTCACATGCGGCGTGGTAAGGTGGCTGCGGAACTGGGCGAGGCCGGCATTCAGACGCTCTACCGCAATGCAGACATTCTGCACTGTGAGCCGATCGAAAAGGTCGCGGACGATGTGATCACGGAATTTTCACTGCAAGGCGGAGACTTTGACAATCTTGCTGAGGCAAGATATACAGTCCCCGATGTGTGGACGATGGGAAAGGTCTATGCAAGGCTCATCGAGGATGTGTCCGATGAGGACAACATCGTAGAAACCATCTTGCAGGTCTTTACCTCCTGGATCGACAGTCTGCTTTCGGACTATAATGCTGCCTTCTATTATCAGCCCCGCGATTATATTGCGGAGTGCTACCGGCAGAAAACGGTCCTGGACGGTTGAGAGGAACGAAAAAGGCGATGGTTTTCTATCGCAATACTCATAATAGTAGAGGCGGGAACATCATTGAAGATGTTCCCGTCTTGTGCCTCTATTTGTCATCGTCTCTGTACATCTCCCATAAGCGCCCAGCCATCATCGGCCCAGATATTTCTCTGCCGATCTATCAAAAGATTTGAGATAAATCTTCTTTGTTTCCACCCATGGCATGTATTTCCAATCCCTGCAACGAGGAACCATCCACATCTGCAATGTTTGTAGATCCCATGATATTAGTATCAAAACTATTTCCCTTGTTTTTTCCCTTGTCAGGAAAGAACAAGGGAAAGTCTTATTGCACCTTGTCCAGCAGTTTCGCGGCGTCTCGCTTGGCTTCCTTACTGGCGTGTGCGTAAATATTCATTGTGGTCGTCACATCCGAATGACCAAGAAGCTCCTGCACGTCCTTCGGCGCTGCGCCGTATGGTGATGTGAATGGCCTGACCATCCGGGAGGGCTGCGCGACCAATAATTGGTCTTTTATATCAGGCCCCTTAATATGAGTTGCTTGTTGGACCTCTGCCGGCACCGGTCTTACCGTAGATGTATGGGCAAGCAACTGATGAGGTATTCAGAATAATCATCCTTATCCTCCCTGAGTCAATCATACACGATTTATAGCGATTTGTGCCATAGAATCGTTCTACAATGCTCTACATATATCCGCCGGTTATTGCCCAAAAATGCCGATTTCTGCAACTTTTATGAAAGAAACGAGCCGACAAAAAACCGCAGGGCAGCTCCGGGAAGGAGCCGCCCTGCGGTTTCCATTTTATATACGCTTTGCTGACGGCTCTCTACCGTCCGGTTTCTTATCTGCTGAGATACAGCCGATACAGGAAGGTCGCGATCTGCGCGCGGGTGCAGGTGGAGTTGGGGTCGAAGCGGCCACCGCCCACACCGGTGGTGATGCCATTCTCGATGGCCCAAGCCACGGCCTGCGCGTAGTAGCTGTCGGCGGAGACGTCGGTAAACGTGGCCGCAGCCGTGGGAGCAGGCTGGCCCATGGCGCGCCACAGCATGGTGACCATCTGGGCGCGGTTGATGGTGCCGTTGGGGTTCGCGCCGTCAGAGATACCCTTCTCCTTGGCCCAATTCTGGGCCTTTTCGTACCAGATGCTGCCGCCGGCCAGGTCCGCGTCATTCTGCCGTGCCAAAATTGTCCACAGCTGCGCCCGAGTGGTGGAGGCGTTGGGCGCGTAGATCGTGGCGCTCATGCCGTTCACCAGCCCACGGGCGCTGACGAAGTCGATGGCGTCCTTGGCCCAGTGGTTCCGGGTGTCGATGAAATCCTTAGAATTATCAACGATTTTGACCGTCGCGCCGCCGTTGACCGTCAGCTGGATGCCGTCCTCGGTGGGCAGGGAGTTCTTGACAATCTCCTCGGTGCCGTCCGCGTGGACAAGAACCGCCACCGTGCCGGGCTTCACGTTGGAAACGGGGATCTCGACCTTGGTGTCGCCGGAATTCTTGGGCAGCTCCACCTTGACGGTGGGGGCGGTGCTGGAATCACGGGTGGCCTTGACCTCCACGGGAGCCTTCACCGCCTCGCCGTTCTTCTTCGCGTCCTCCACGGCCTTGGCGCTGACCTTCGTCTCCGCCGTGGTCTGGCCGTTTTTGTCGGTCTTGACGGTGCCGGTGGAGCCGTCAGCGGCCTTGGTCTCGGTGACGGAGCTGCCGTTGGGGTTGGTGGTGGTCTTGGAGACGCTGCCATCCTTGCCGGTGGTGGTCTCCACCTTGGTGCCGTCCTTCTTGGTTTCCGTCTTGGTGACGGAGCCATCGTTATTCTTGGTGGTTTCGGTCTTGACCGTGCCGCTGCTGGAGGTATCCCGGTCAGAGGAGGAACCACCGCCGCCGCTGGAAGGCCGATCGGAAACGGTCAGTGTTCCAGGAACATAAGTGATCTCATAATTGTCATTTGACAGCGTACCCGCAATGTTGATTGCAGTTTTGCCGGGTTTGCTCATATCCGGTGTCTGCGCGTAAGTCAATGTTACCGTGCCGCTCAGGGTGTCTGCACCAAGCAGACCTTCCACCTTGTAATTCTTATCTGCTTCCGGGCTGCTCAAATCGGGCGCGGTGCTGCCGGTGTGGGCGCTCTTGTCAAGCGCCGTAACGGTGACGGCTTTCTTCGCTGCGCTCACAGTCAAGCTCTGCTCTGCCACATCTGCGTACTCCGCGTCTCCCTGCACCTGATACCAAACGGTGTATTTCCCGGCGTTTTTCGCTGTGGGGATATGCTCGCTCCACTCAGAATCGCCAAGCCGGTAGAGCATCGTGCCGCCAGTGGTCTGGCCCGCTGTCACCAGCGCCTGTTCTGTACCGTTGTAGGTCAGGGCGTTTGCCGTAGGTGCCGTCACGGTGGGGACAAGCTTGTTGGTGGCATTGACATTGACGGTCAGTGTGATGTCCTCATAGTTTGTGCTCTTGATCACCACGGTCACTGTGCCCACAGGGCCGGTGGTTTCCACGTCATTTTTCTGAATGGGCAGGGTCAGCGCGCCGTTTTCCACCTTCGCGCCGCTGGTGTAGTAGCCGGCATTGAGTTTGATGTCGCCCAGCTCATAGGTGGGTGCACCGTACTCCTTGGGAGTTTCCAGCGTGGGCAGGGCGGGGAGCGTCACAGTGTAGGTCTTTTCGTGGCCGTTTACAATGACGAGCGCAGTTGCCTTGGTGAAGTCAGGCGCAGCGGCCTTGGTGATGTTGCCAGTCGTATGGAAGCTGCTCTGCTCCAGGGCGTAATTCTTCGCGGCCTGCTCCATCAGGGTCACTGTGGCGGTGACGTTCTTGTCGCTGCCCACACCGGCATCGTCAAAGCTGGCGGTGACGGTGTAGTCTGTGCCTCGGTTCAAGGTCACGTTGTCGAAGGTCACGCTGGAGATGTCCGCGTTTGTCGTGCCATCATAGGGCTTGGACGCAGCCGTTACCCCGGTGATCGTCAGCGGCTTCTTCCTAATACTGACCACCACGCTGGCGGGTGCGGTATCGTTGTGGTTTTCATCGCCAATCACCCGATACCACACGGTATATGCTCCGGCATCGGTGCCGGTAGGGATGTCCTGGCTGTATGTGCCGTTCTCGGTCAGGCTGTACTGCATGGTACCATAGTCCGCCACGCTGCCCGCGATAATGAGCGCCTGCTCATGTCCGGTATAGGTCAGGTTTTCCCGCGCTGTGGGAGGCGTGATGAGGCCTGACCTGATGTCGGCCTTTCCTACCGTCACAACAATATCCTGGCTCATCTTCTCGTAGCCGTCGCAGGTGGCGGAAAAGCGGAAGATGTGCTTGCCTGCGGACAGCTTTTGTTCGGCGAGATTAAATTGACTCTTTGGTGTCGCACTGCCAACGGCTGTCTCTTTGCCGTCCTCCACCTTGTACCACTGGAAGGTTACAGCGCCGGTGCTCTTCACATTGACAAGCAGCGTCCCCGCACCGCCATAGGTCATGCTCATCTCGGTGGGATAGTTCATGCTCTGGATGGGGAGCTGCGCCACGGTGACATTGGACGCCGTTTTTCCTTTCAGCTCCGTCGTACTCAGCCAGCTTCCGTCGCTCTTCTGAAAGTCCCAGCCCTTCGGCAGCAGGTCGGCCAACGTCAGGTCAAGACTGCTGTCGATGGACAGCTGGCCGATGTTGCCGCCGCCCTTGGAATCGATGATCTTCGGCGCACCGGCACGCACCGTCCAGCCATTGATGGTGCTGTGGCCCTTCAGGTCAATGGTGTACGCACAGTCAGAATTGAGAGCCGAACCGAAATTCGGGTCGGAATTTTTCAGCAGTACGATGGTTTCGCCGTTCTTTACTTTGTAGACAGCTCCATCCCCCTCTGTGTTTAGGTTCCAATATCCCTGACTGCCGATTCTGGCGCCCAGCGCTCCATTGCAGTATTCGCAGGCTCCGTCACACGCTTCCGTCAGCTGTTCATGCCGGCAGAAAGCCACGGTCACTTTTTCCAGCGGCGTTCCAGATAGAATCCTCTGGTCATACCGCGCAAACGAGCCGTCCTGCTTTTGGAACGCCAAGGCATCATTATCACCATACAGCAGCGTCCCCGCCTTTTCTCTCGAACCTGTGATGGTTCCATACGTACCGCCGCGAAGCTTGACATCTGCCTTCTCCGAAACGGTCAGCGTCTGGACAGTTCCTGTAAAGTCCTCATCGACCACCAGCAAGCCGTCGTCCTCTACCCGAATCGCGCCGGCGTTTCCGGCTTTCTCAGTTTCGTTTTTCTCTCTGAGTTCCAGCCTCTTGCCGCTGGGCACCACGATTGCGCCCTCGCCACTGACGGTGTGGCCTTTCGGGTAGAAGATGGTGTCTTCGTTGAGCGTCACATTCGCCGACAGGGTATCGTCCGCCAGCAGGGTCACATCATCAACGTTCTCGCTTGCCAGGGCATCGGACAGATGCTTGTAATAGGTGCCCTTCGCCTTCACCGTGAACTGGGTGCCGCAGGTCGTGCACACGCCGTCCCCGCCGATTTCCCCGTGGGAGCAGGGAAGATGACAGACGGTGCATTTGCCGTCCTCCCAGGTGTGGTCAGTGTGTTCCCGTCCGCAGGCACATTTGCCCGCCTGCCAATCATGTTTTTCGTGGTCGGCCAGTACGTAAAAGCCGGTAGGCGCAATAATTGTCTTTGCGCTGGCATCCGTAATCTGGCCGTCCCTTTCCAGGGCTTTCCCCTCCGGGATTGCCGACAGCCAGGAGCCAGCCTTGCTGTCCAAGGAGCGGAACGCCCCGCCCTGAAGCGAGACCGTACCGGACTCCCAGTAAAGCTTGGACGGGAAGGAGCCGCCAAGAATCGTGACGTTCCCGACGTAGCAGTAAACCGCTATGTCGTCGCTGCTGGTGTTGCTGATAACGCCGCCGCCCGTGCTGTCCTGAATGGTCAGGTTGCCGCCGCCGACGACCAGCGTATTGAGAGCTCCGCTCGTCAGCGTCTGGCCGTTCAAGTCCAAGGTAAACGTGCCGCTGTTGACGTTGACCTGTGTCACAAGGTTCACGTTGTTCAGCAGGGTCAGCGTGCCGCCCTGCGTCTGTTGTGCGGCGGTCAGGGCTTCTTCAAAGGTGCCGTAAGGGGTCTCGGTTCCATCCACCGTCAGCGAAGCCGAAGCGTTCGCGGTCTCCTTGGAGACGACCTTGACGTTGGTCAGGGCAGCTTCCTGCGATGTAGAGACCTCCGCGTCGGTGTCCCGGTCGACAAAGGTATAACCGTCCGCTAACAGGTCTGTGGGCGCAATGGTGCTGCCGTTGTAACGCTTCACCGTGTCAAAGGTGCCGCCGGACAGGGTCACTCGCTTGGAGTAGTCCCCGTTGACGCGAAGGTCATGGAACGCACCGCCGGTGATAACCGTTGTGCCGCCAGTGTCTCCGATTTGAACATATCCGGTTTCAAACACCCCGCCTTTAATCGTCAGCGTGCCGCAGGCAGCCGTATAACCGAAAACCAGTGCTTTTCCTTTCTTCGTTTCGGTTGCAAGGGTGCCGCTCTCGATGGTGACATTTCCGCCGTCGGCCCACAGTGCCGGCCAGTCGCCAGCAGCTTTGATTTTTCCGTTTCTGCCGGAATCCTTGACGGTCAAGGACGTACTGGTTTCGCTCAGATACAGATATCCCGTCAGCGTGCAGCCGTTCAAATCCAGCTTGTAATTGCCGGAAATATCGAATCGTTTACTCGTATCCGGTGTTTTGCAATTCGCCAGCAGGGTCAGCGTTCCGCCGTTCCCCTTCACTGCGGCAAAGGCGTCCGTAATGTTGGCGTAGTTCACATTCCCCACCTGTGCCACGGCGTTCTCCGCCGGGACTTCCGCCGCCTGCACCGCCGCCTGGGGCGCAGGCTCCGACTGAACCGCAGGCGGTTCGTCCTGGGAAGGTTCCTCCGGCTGGTCGGGGGTTTCCGTGTTCTCCCCTTGGTCCGGAGTCTTCGGCTCCTGGGGGACGGGGGTGGGTTCGGTCAGTTGGGTGCTCGGCTCGGTGGTGTTCTCCTCCGCCAGCGCCGCCGTGGGCAGCAGCGTCAGGCAGAGCGCCAGTGCCATGAACAGGCTCAATACTCGTTTCTTCATATGATCCTCCTCCGGAATATGTGTATACCTCTATATGAAACCCGCTCTGTGCGGGCATTGTTTTATTGGTCCTCGGAAATGAGCCACAGCTTTTTTGCGGCTGTCCTGGCCTCGCTGCGGCGGTTCACACCCAGCTTACTGAGCACACTGCTCACATGGCTCTTGACCGTGGAGACCCGGATGCTCAGGATCTCCCCAATCTCCGCGTTGCTCTTGTCCGCGCAGATCAGCCGCAGCACCTGCATCTCCGCTGCCGTCAGTGCCTCACTCATGGAAAGCCTTGGCTGCAAAAAACGGGGATATATAGCGGCCTGTGCCCGCACATCCGCCATCAGCCGTTTGTGCCATTTCGCATTTCCCGACCATTCCAGCGCGTCCAGCAGCGGCAGCACCGCCGCGCCGTAAACGCTGACGGTGCGGATGAAGCGGTATTCCTCCGCCAGCGCCAGTGCTGCTGCCAGCGGCTCGCGCCACGCCTCATCCCTTTTCTGATACAGGGCGATGGCGGTCAGCACCTTCAAGTGTATGGTGTCGATGTAGCGCATACAGGCAGTGCAGTATGGCTCCATGGGCGTAAGTGTCAGTAGGGCGCTGTCCGGCTTGCCGTTGGCAAGCTCCACCATGGCCTGTGTGAAATACTGATAGCGCTTGAGAATATTGATGTGCATCGGCTCCCGCGGCGCCTTGACGCGGTACCATACGTCGGCCTCGTCCAGATCGCCGGTGTGCAGCGCGATACGGCAGAGCATGGCGTCCATGTTGGGAAGAAACCGCGTCAGCTCCCGCTCCTCGAATTGCCTGTGCAGGTCGGCGACGGTCTTTCGCGCGTCCGCGCTCTGCCCGCCTGCCAGCAGGCTTCGCACCAGCAGACCGTTGGCGGCAAACTCGATGTCCGGTGTGCCGCCGCGACGGATGTCGTTCATGCGCTGCACAAGGGGGAGCATCCGCGGCGAAATGTCCTCGCCCTTTTCAAACTTGCTCTCCGCGATGGCGCAGTCCGCAAGACCCACGCCGTCCCGCCCGAGAACGGCCTCCACCGGGATACGCATGGTGCGGTAGAGCAGGTCGTCCTTTTTGCTCCACGGGGAAAAGTCCTTGCCGCCGTTCATGATGCTGGGCAGCGCGCTGGTGACGGAGAAGGACGGCAGCGACAGCTCCTTATTTGTCAGCAGTTGGAACACCGCAGGGATGGTGTCCGTCAGGCGTTTCACGCCCCGCTGCGGCAGCGAGATGTCCAGCCATGCCAGACGGCCTCGTGCCTGCCGACCTGCGGCGTCCTCCTTGCCGCAGCGTTCCACGAACCGTTTCAGGCATCCGTACCAGTGCTCCGACCCGTCATAGTCCGCGCTCAGGGCGCAGAGCATACTCATGCCCTGCATCAGCGATGGGGAGGCGAGTATTTCCGCCTCCGGCAGTGCGCGGTAGTACTGCTCCATCTCCGCGTAGTGCCCCATGCCGGGATGCAGCTCCGCATTGCGGATCAGCAGCTCGGAGACCTTGGCATGGTCGCCGCCCCTGGTATAGCAGTCCAGCGCGCTGGAGAAGTCCTCCTTTAACTCATAGTAAAGCCCGCCGCGGATAAACAGGGCGCGCTGCTTCTCCATCGTGTATTTCAGGTCCAGCTCCCAGAGCAGGAATTGGCGGAACTGCGGCCAGAAGCGGTAGCTTCTCATATCGCGGCTTTGCAGCAGGGTCGTGCTCCGCCACAGCGTATCCAGCAGCGCGGCGGCGTTGTTGTCGCCGCTGACCATGCGCGCAAACTCCAGATCAAAGCGCTCAAAGGGCGACAGCTCCAGCAGAAAGCGGCGGATCGGCAGGTCGAAGCGCCGGTAGACCGCCGTTTCAAAATAAAGACATACCTCGCCGTATGCCTGCGCGGTCAGCTCCGCGCCATAGGGCTGCCCCGCCGCCATGTGCCGCGCGAGGATCGCCGCGCACAGCGGATAGCCGGAGGTCTCCTTCAAAATCGCGCCGATCTCGGAGTCCGTCGCCTCTGCGCCGCAGGCTTGCAGCAGTCGGCGGATGTCCTCGCGGTCAAACAGCAGATCCTCCGCGCTGAGAACGGTCATCATGCCCGCGTACTGAAACGCCATCAGGCAGGCGGGCGGTATGCCGCGTGAGAGCAGCACGAAGCGTCGGTCGGTGCTTTCGCGGATCAGCGCGCACAGAGCCTGCCAGTCCCGTTCCTCCTGCATATCCTGAATGTTGTCGATCAGCAGGATGTCCCACGCATCTTCCAGAGAGGGCAGCGCAAAGCCGGTATCTGCCGCGTTCAGCCGCAGAACGGGACGCCCGTCCAGCAGTGTATCGGCCAGCACTGTCTTTCCGAAGCCGCAGGGTGCGCTGAAAAAGAGCACCCTGCCGCGCTCCCAAAGAGTCTCAAACGCCTGTGCGGTAGACGGCTTGACGATAATGGCACTTTTGTCGGTCACGGACTTCCCTCCCTGCGGCAGAGAGGAATTGTCCCACGGGGAACCCCGTGGGACAGCGAGGGTACCCTCGCTGTCATAAACCTCTGCCCTATAAATTTCTTTTCGTTTTATTGTAGCAAAGTCCTTGAAAAATGTAAATCCGTCCAAAGTATGAGACGCGATGCGCTATGTTCCTGTCGATGCATTATCCTCCTAAAAATAAAGTCGAGGTTAGTCTTTGCAATTTAGCAGATTTTATCTCTGGAATTCTTTTTTAGTGACCGCGCAGCAGGAGAAACAGTCCAAGTCCGCGGATAAAAAAACAGCGCCACTCAGACGAAAAACCGTCCGAGTGGCACTTTGCTATTCGCTATGAAATTACTGGATGGCGTCTTTCAATGCCTTTCCGGGCTTGAAGGCGGGGGCCTTTGCGGCGGCGATCTCAATAGTTTCGCCAGTGTGGGGATTGCGGCCCTGACGGGCGGCACGCTCGCGCACCTCAAAGGTACCAAAGCCGATGAGCTGCACGCTGTCACCGGCCTTCAGCACGTCCGTTACAACTGCGGTGCAGGCGTTCAGCGCCGCCTCCGCGTCCTTCTTCGTCAGGCCGGACTTTTCCGCAATCGCGGCAACAAATTCGTTCTTGTTCATCTAATTCTCCTTTTTTCTGTTGATTGCCGCATGATACCATACCTTGCGTTTTTATGCAAGTTTTTCCTTGCGCCGCTTGATTCCGCCTGTCCTCAAGGCTGTGAGCGTCAATCATAGACGGATTCAACGTCCCATTCGGTAACGGCACCAGTGGCGGCATTGATGGTATAACACACCGTGTCAATAGGAAGTATCTTTTGTCTTGGATAGCACTACCTATTCCTACCGATTTGTTCACTGTAGTATTTCGGACTTCCAATCGAGGCAAAGCCGCTTTTCCCCGTCACCACCACATTGTTCGCTCCGCTGGCGCAGTGGATGATGAGCAGATTGCCGCTCTCATCCCTGCCGCCTACGATGCCCACATGGGAGTCCTCTGGGTAAAATACCAGATCGCCGGGCAGCGCCTCGTCCCAAGAGATGGTGGTGCAGTAGGTGTGCTGCGCGGAGGCCCCTCCCCCGTGACCGATGATATACTCGCCGCCTGTGGCATTATAGAATACCCAATCAACGTACCCTGAGCAATCCATCCCGTAGGGCCGGTAGGTGCCGGAACTGGAGCTGCCGGGGGCAGTGACCTGCATGGTGGTACCCCAGCGGGAGTCCCAGCCGAGGACCAGGCTCTTGCCGCCCCAGAAGTAGTTGACCTTACCCACCAGTTGGCAGGCGGTTTCTATGATCTCCCGGCGCTCGGCGCTCAGGCCCGCCGGCAGCGAGGCAAGCAGTTTTTTGGCGTCGGCCTCCGTCACGGCCAGATTCCCAATGGCCCCGCCCAGCAGGTCGAGGTTCTCTAACAGGTCATCCAGCATGTCGTTCTGTTCGTCGGTAAAGGCGTAGTGTTCCCGCATCTCGTCCACGGTCTTTCCCGTGACGGAGATGGTCAGGATGGTTTCCGTCCAGCTGTCGTCCTCGCCGTCGTCCGGGTCGCTGTCCGGGTGGTCTATGGTTTCCGCCTCGGAGGAGAGGGATACCATATCCCAGAACACCTCCCGCAGACGCTCCACCCGGCCGGCGTCCAGAGTGACCACATCCACGCCGTCATTGGTCCCTGCGGTTTTCACCGCAAACACCGCCACGACCTCCCGCCAGTCCGGCGGGGCACCGTCTATGATAATCTGGTCGTAGTCCCCGGCCTGCAGTTCCTCCAGCTTACCAGCGTATTCCTCATTGATCTGGGCGATGGCCGTACTGAGCGCCACAGAGGTACTGTCAGCAGGCTCGTTGGCGAACAGGATACCAAAGGGGGAGGCGATTAACAGGCCGACGACACAAATCAGGACCAACAGGGCAAGGACGACAGATCCTCCCGCAGCCGCAGCGGCGATCAGGCTCTTGGCGGCGGCATAGATGGCCCGCAGGGCGTTTCCAGCCTTGGCAGCGGCCTTTTTCGCCGCACTCCCCGCCTGTTTTGCCGCCTGCCGGAACCGGGCCGTTTGCTGTGCCACATGGGCTGCTTTGGCGCTCTGGGCGGCACGGGTGGCCCCACGCCCCGTCTGGGCCGCAGCCCTCCCAGCATGGTCCGCTGTTTTTACCACCCGCCTGGAGGAGCCGGCAACCGGCTTTGCGTGGCGCACGGCCCTGCCACGGCCTGCCTCCTTTATGGCAGGTGTTTTGCGTTTCCCTTTTGGCAGGGGGCCGGCATCTTGGGCAGGCTCCACCTTTGGCCGCATGGGCGATACAGTCCCGTCCCGCCTGCCCCCATTCCCATGTGCAGTTCTGCCGGAAGACCGGCGATCTCCTACAGGTTGCACAGGCTCTTGCCCGCTGCCTGCCGGCTGACGCATCCGCTCGACTCTGTCCTGCGCGGACTTCTGCGCTGCCTGCCGCCCGCGCTCCCGGATGAAGGGTTGCTGGCCCTGGGTGCGCTCTGGTGACAGGCCGGAAACCTGCGTTTCCGTTTGAGCGCGCAGGTATGCGTCCTTGGTCTTGATCCGCTGCCCGGCTTTTCCGACCGGTTCCGCCGGCTGGTCTGCCGCTGCGGCGTTGACACGGCTTTCATGCTCCCGTGTACGGATCTCCGGCGCGGGATCCCCAGCGGTGGAATCCGCGGAACTGCCGTCGCGGGAGGCACGGTTCTTCCGTTTCTCCTTAATGAGCTTTTCCGCACCGCGCTCCATGCGGCGCATGCTGTCCGCAGTGGTATCCTCGATTTGGTCGCCGCCATAGTCATCCCGCCGCCCCTGCTGGGCGGCGTCACGGAGCTGCGTCCGCAGGCGGTCCGTCCCATCCTCCAGGCCGCGATGGACCAACTCCTTCGGTACGGCCGTTATCTTCTCCCGGATGGAGGATGTGGCCTGCGGCTTCTCCTTGATCTTATCCATCCAAGCACCTCACTATGGAAACGGGCTGCGTCACGCGGCCCGCCCCATCCCGATGGTGCCATCTGTGTCAGAGGGCTTGGTAGTCATCAATTTATACAGTCGGTTCTTCGGGAAGTTGTCCATGAAGGGTACGATAGCACTGCCGCACTTGATGAGGCCGCGGCCGGAGTCCACATTGGTGATGTAAGAGAGCTGGTTGTCCGAGATATTCAGCAGCCGGGCCAGTTCTGTCCGGTCCGTCGCCGCCTGGTTGAGCATGACGAGGAACTCGCTGTTGGCCAGCATGGTCCGGGCGGTGTGGGACTGGAGGAGGTCGTCCACATTCTGTGTGATGCCGGTGCAGCAGGCCCGGTATTTGCGGACGCGCTTCCAGAGGGTGAACAGGAAGTTCGCGCTGTACTCATGCTGGAACAGCAGATAGATCTCGTCAATATAGATCCAGGTAT
>ERZ857757.1034-NODE-1034-length-24021-cov-7.624802_pt1 | contig 24021 bp, 16 predicted proteins | sample MGYA00519764_ERZ857757 | MGnify/ENA primary metagenome ERZ857757 (study PRJEB31778, sample SAMEA3449359) | human gut metagenome | biome: human gut; feature: human-associated habitat; material: faeces | place: United Kingdom | collected 2010/2012 ... | reverse complement strand
TTTGCAGAAACAAAAAGAACGTAAAAACGTCTCTTTTGGTTACTTTTTCGTACAAGCGAAAAAGTAACGTAAAATCAGCTCTTAGGGAAATTTTCAAAAAAAAGAAAAACTTCCCTAAGAGCCCCTTTCCATGCCTATCAGAAAAAAAAGCATCCCCCTGTGTTACTTTACAAAAGTAACACAGGGGGATGCCACTCACGCTTACACGCGAGATACTGCCGCCGTCTGTTCGCCGGATCCAACCGGCGTGCGTGGAAAAATAAGCGAAATACGAAATACCTTTTCTTCCGGCGATGGCTCAATACGCACTGACGCACCGGGAACAGATTCCACAATCGTCCGAACGCTCTTCAAGCCCAGCCCGTGCATAACATGATCACTTTTGCGCGTTACAATGCCGTTGCGATCCGTAAACAGCACGCCGTCATAGGAATTCTCAGCCGTAATCGTCAGCCATTTGACGCGCCTTGACCCGGTAAATGAAATAAATCGCTCGCCTTCCGGCACTCTTTGTGCCGCCTCAAAGGCATTATCCGCAAGATTGGACAAAACCGTGCACAACTCCGGGTCAGCAAGCGGAATTTCCTTTCCGATGACAAGACTGCCCGAAAAAGCAATATCCGCGCCCTCACAGCGTCTGGCAAGATTCTGTAAGACCGCGTCGGCAAGCGTATTATCCGAATAAGAAACCGTGTTCTGCCGCATACCGTCAAAGCGTGTGGCAATGCCGGAAAGATATTCGCTGGCACGCTCGAATTCACCGCTGTCGATCAGCGCTTTCAGCCCGGCAAGCTGGTTTTTGTAATCATGCCGGAATCGCCGCATTTCTTCCAACGTCTGCGCCTGGGCGCTGTAATAATTGTAATACTTTTCTTCACGTTGCCGACTGTCGTCTTTTTTTGTCTGCGCGATATGCGTCATGGTGGCATGATAGCGGGCAAGTAACCAAATCCCGCCGTACAAAAGCAGGCACAGTATAAGATGCGTCACGGCGTACATGCGCACGCTTTTGGCGCCCTCTCCCGTCACAGCCGCTTCGGTCAGGGTAAATAACAGAAACAATGTCACGGAAATACACAGATACGTAAGCATTTTCGGTGTGAACTCAGGAGCGCGCGCCCCATTTACCGTGCAGGCGTTTCTTGCGATACGTTCAAACAGACATGTCATCAAAAAGGCTGCGCACAGCACACAAATCGGTAAAACCGCGGCGTTTCCTTCCAATCCGGAGGAAAAGGCCGGTACGGACCGATTGGTCACAATTCTCAGCAAAGCAATGATAATGGTACGCGCCGCCGTAAGCAGAAAAACGTGAATTCCGGCGGTATAATAACGCATACGGACAAGCCCGTCCGTGAAGATCAAGGATAAGAGAAAATTGACCGCCAAAAGCATTAAAGCAAAGTAACGGCAGTCAAGCCATAAAATTCCGGCCGCCGTTGCCGCCATATGGAACAACACCGAAACCGTAAAATAGCCGGACGCGGAAAAGCCTTTTTTCAAACGACACACGGAAAGATAGCTCTTGGTGCAGGAAAATGCAAAGATCCCAGAGCATATCAAACAGCATATGAACAAAAAAACTTCTACATCCGACATGAGGTATTCCTCTCATAACGTATTAGTTAAATGAACAAAAATGAACAAAAACACTTTAACTGATTCACATTATACCATATTTTTTAAAAAATGCAATAGTTTTTTGAGAAAATAATTAACAAAATCCGAAAATGTGTCAGATGTTTGTCTTTGTTTTTATGATGTTTGCCGATTTGAGAAGATTTTAAGCAGTTCAACTTGTCCCAAGGAGTGTTTGTACAAGGGCTGCTCGCCCTTGATCTCGCCCGCTTTTCTTAAAAGAAAAGCGGGGCAAAAGAATTTTATATTTGAGGTTTTTGTTTCAGGTTCTTTGACCCCGCCTTTCTCACAAAAGGCAGAATATCAAGTTTTTTGGCTCCATCTTTCCCGAAAGAAAGGCAAAGTTTCAAGTTCTTTGGCTCCACCTTTCTTGAAAGAAAGGTGGAATTTCAAGTTCTTTGGCTCCACCTTTCTTGAAAGAAAGGTGAATGTCACGAAAGAAAGGTAGAACGGATCGCTTCCAGATAGCCGTAACCGTAAAAATCGTCGGGTTCAAGATAACTGGTTTCCGTCCATTCGTTCCAACTGTTGACCGTGATAAGCGGCGCTTTCAGATTCTTGTGCGAATCGACATAAGCCTTTGCCATTTCAAACCCTTTTTTGACGTTTTCCGGCGTATTTTCAAGGCATGCGTCATGCCGGTCGGAATTGTAGCGCGGACTGGAATCCCAACCTACCGAAATATGCGGATAGTACGGCATTTTAAAGGTCCGGTCGATATACTCCCATTCTTTTTCGATATCGGCAAGAATATCGGTATACTTCCGCGCCATGGGCGTTATGTGGACAAACTGATAGTGCGTCACGCTGTCAAATTCCAGCGCATGAACCGCCGCCGTCATATTGCCCTCAAATTTCGGGTCAAGACCGGTCACATTCATGGCACGCTCACTGCGAAGCGTCAATTGCAGTTCGAGCCCCGGAAATCCTGCCTTGACTGTCTCTTCACGAAACCAATCCAACGCGCGCTTGGTATTTTCAATGCCGCCTAATCCGCGGATGAGATTGCCAAGGTCATAGATCATATAAACCGGTTTTCCGTCGATCTTATAGTACGACGGATGAGAAAAATACATCTCGATCGTGCGATGCACCACCGTTTCAAAAGCGGCGCGGTTCACAGCCCCGTCCCAGATCGGATAGTTCATTTCAGCCGTTCTCTTGTCCCAAATAGAGGTCGCGGTATGGTTGGCCCACATGATATAAAACTTGACGCGGTCGTTGTTCTTGGCCTTCAAATAGCCGTTATCCAAACACTGTTCGAGGAACGGACGGTTGTCAAACCAATACCAATCGTAAATAAATACGTTGACGCCATGGTCCGCCGCCGCATTAATCTGCATTTCCATCACATACGGGTCTGCTTCGTTGACATACCCCCAAAGCGGCTTGCGCGGCCAGGCATGTCCCGGATAAAACGGCTTCATTGCCTTTACCGTCTGCCATTCGCCATAGCCCTCCGGCCAAAAGATACGCGTTCTCGGCTCATCGCCGGTGTAGCTCGGCCAGATAAAGGCCGCTACATCATACTTTTTTTCTGACATGTTTCTTCTCTCTTCCTTTTTTCTTTTTTCTCCGCTTTAAGCGGTTACTTTTCCATAAAGACTTCTTTGACAGCGTTCAGATAACCATATCCATTGATATTGTCCGGTTCAAGATAGCTGGTTTCCGTCCATTCGTTCCAGCTGTTGACCACCACTAACGGTGCAGGGAGTTCCGGATGTGCGTCAATGTATTTTTTTGCTTCGATAAAGGCTTTTTTGATGTTTTCCGGCGAGCAGTCGGTGAGAATATCGTCACGGAGCGTTTCAAAACGCGGATTGGTATCCCAACCAAGCGACACATGCGGGAAATACGGCGCTTTATAGCGTTCTCTCGTCTTATCCCATTCTTTCACCATATCGGCAAGCGCTTCCGGATACGAGCGTTTGATATCGACTACGCCGCAGAACTGATAATGTGTGGTGCTGTCAAAGCCGAGTAAATCCACCGCGTCCGCCATACTGCCGTCAAAACCGAGCTGGGGATCCCGGTAATCCATAAGCTCCCGTCCACGCAGGCAATCCTGGATATGTACGCCGGGAAGTCCGGCTTTTATCGCCAGATTCTGGAAATCGTACAAGGTGCGCTTAGCATTCTCTATGCCGCCGATACCGCGCAGGAAGTTGCACAGATCATGGAACATGAACACCGGCTTGCCGCCGATCCTATAATACGACGGATGCAGGAAATACTGATTGATCATGCGCTCGCAGATAGTCTTGAAAACCTCCGGACTTGCGCCGTGATCCCAAAGCGGCACATCGAGATGCGCCGTCCGCTTGTCCCAGAGCGTGGTGGCCGTGTGATTGGCCCACATGATGTAGAACCTGACGCGGTCGTTGTTCTTGGCCTTTAAGTAGCCGTTATCCAAGCACTGTTCAAGAAACGGGCGATTGTCAAACCAATACCAGTCGTAAATAAACACGTTGACGCCATGGTCAGCCGCCGCGTTTATCTCCATTTCCATGACATACGGGTCGGCTTCGTTGACATAGCCCCATAAGGGAGTGCGCGGCCATGGGTGACCCGGGAATTTTGCGCGCGCCGCCTTTACGGTCTGCCATTCGCCGTAGCCCTCCGGCCAAAAAATACGGGTTCTCGGTTCGTCGCCGGTATAGCTCGGCCAGATGTACGCGGCAACGTCATAGGTCTTGTTTGCCATGATTTTTCACCTTCCTGTTTTTTCTATTCTTCCATGTTATCCGCCGAATTGCGGCGAATCTTCTTGGTGGTGGTTTTATCGAATTCGCGATACCGGAGCGTAATCTTGCGCACGGCCTTATAGCCGGGCAGGTTGCGATTGACCTTTTCCTTGACAACTGTGCGGAAATATTCCTCCAACGCTTTTTTGGCGTCGTCGCCCTCGGTCGGGATGCCCTGCTTTTTTAAATAATCGAAATCCGGGAAAATCTTGACGGCCACCATGACATACCCCTCTTCATCGACATGTCCGTAGGCCATACATTCCTTGACGCCGTCGCACTTTTCAAGCAAATATTCGATTTCCTCCGGAAAAACTTTCTTGCCGTTTCCGATAACGATCATATTTTTGATTCGCCCGGTGATGATGTAATGACCGCTTGCCGGATCAATCTTGGCAAGGTCTCCGGTGCGGAAATAGCCATCTGCGTCAAACGCCTGAGCCGTGGCTTCGGGATCATTGTAATAACCGAGCATGACATTCGGGCCTTTGACGGCAAGTTCGCCGATTCCCTCGTCGTTGGGGTCGATAATCTTGGCTTTTGAGCCACAGATAGGAAGTCCCACCGTGCCGGCCTTGATGACATGGTCGCTGTGCATGACGCAGATAGGCGAGGTTTCGGTAAGGCCGTATCCGCAAAGCACATGGAAACCGAGTTTCTGGAAGTCGGTAAAAATGGCCGGGTCAAGCGCCGCCGCGCCGCAGAGAATGGTTTTCAGCCGGCCGCCGAACGCGGTATGGACGCTGGCGAAGACCTTGGACGCGACCTGATAGGAAAATGCGCCGGAAAGGGTAGTTAAGGCTTTTCCGACCACAAGATAGGCGCTGCCGCCCGGGACGGCTTTGATTTTTTTGATAATGCCGTTATGCACGGTTTTCAGCAAGAGCGGCACGGCAATAAAGATGGTCGGCTGATATTCGCGGAAATCCGCAAGCAGGTGTGTTAAGCTTGTCATATAGGAAATGCTTCCGCCGGCATACAGCATGGAGAGAAAACCGGCCATGCTTTCATAGGTATGGTGGAGCGGCAGAACCGAAAGGGTTCTGTCCTCGGGGGTGATTTTTACCTGTTTGAGCACGGCGACGATATCCGAGCAGATATTATACTGGCTGAGCATAACGCCTTTGGCGATGCCGGTCGTGCCGGAGGTATAGATAAGAACGCCCAAGGCATAGGGATCGATAGTATGTTTTTCATAGGAAGTATCGCCGCCCATACGAAGAGCCGCGCCCTCGGCAAGGAAAGAATCCATATCGGACATACAGAGTTTTTTAAGCGGCAGGTCGATCTTCTGAATCGTATCGGAAAGCTCCGCGGAATAGACGACGGCAGACGCTTCGGAGAGTTTTAAGATATTGGTGATCTCAGGGGCTTTCAAATCCTTATCGACCGGGACGATCACGCCTACGCCGCTGGCGACGGCAAGATAGGTTAAGGCCCATGTATAGGAATTTTTTCCGATAACGGCGACGCGTTTATGTTCAAGGCCATGGGCATTGAGATAAGAAGCGAAGTTTTTTGTATCGTTCATGACCTCATGATAGCGTTTTTCAAAGAGATTTCCGTCTTTTTTCAAGACGAACGCCGTGCGGTTTTTGAACTCATCCGCGCTGGTTTCGATAAGCTCTCTGATCGTAGAAACAGGTCTTACATCATAAACAAGCGATTCTTTTTCCATAATGACTCTCCTTTACGGTGTTTTACGGCAAAGCCGTTTTTAACGGACTTGTCCGTTGCCGTGGACAATATATTTCGTGGTGGTGAGCGCCTCTAACCCCATCGGCCCTCTGACATGCAGTTTCTGCGTCGAAATGCCGATCTCCGCGCCAAAGCCGAATTCTTCTCCGTCGGTAAAACGTGTGGAGGCGTTGACATAGACCGCCGCGGCGTCGATGTTTTGCGTAAAGTAGGCGGCGCTCTCCATGCTCTCGGTCACAATGGCTTCGCTGTGCTTTGTGCCGTGCCGGTTGATATGCGCCACAGCCTCCTCCACCGAATCCACCACTTTTACCGATAAAATATAATCGTTGTATTCCGTATCAAAATCTTCTTCGGTAGCCGGGGTGATTCCGGGAATCGTTTCAAGCGTTCTTTCACAGCCGCGAAGCTCTACGCCCTTGGCGCATAACCGCTCTTTCACCATCGGCAAAAACGCCTCGGCGATATCCTTATGTACCAACAGATTTTCCGCCGCATTGCAGACGGACGGTCTCTGGGTCTTGGCATTGTCGATAATGTTAAGCGCCATGGCAAGGTCTGCCGACTTATCCGCATAGACATGGCAGTTTCCGGCTCCCGTTTCGATCACCGGCACCGTCGCATTTTTCACAACGCTCTGTATTAAGCCTTTGCCGCCGCGCGGAATCAAAAGGTCGATACAGCCGTTTAAAGTCATGAATTTTGCCGCCGTTTCACGTGACGTATCCGACAGCACCTGAACAGCACACGCCGGAAGTCCTGCCTTTTCAAGCGCGGCCTGTAAGCTCTTTCCGATAGCAAGATTGGAGCGGATCGCTTCACTGCCGCCGCGCAAGATCACCGCGTTTCCGCTCTTGACGCACAGCGCGGCCGCATCTGCCGTCACGTTCGGGCGCGCTTCGTAAATAATGCCGATAACGCCGAGCGGTACGTGGATCTTCTGGATATTCAATCCGTTCGGGCGCGTTTTTACAAGGCCGGAGCCCAAGGGATCGGGCAGTGCCTTGACTTTCAAAATCGATTTTGCAATCGCCTCTATCCGCGCATCGGTAAGCGTCAGCCGGTCAAGCATAGCGTCGGACATTCCCTTGGCACGGGCATTTTCAAGGTCGATTGCGTTTTCTGACAATATATAGGGCGTGTCCGCGAGGAGCTGTTGGCTCATACAAGAAAGCGCCTCGTCTTTTTCCGAGCCTGCCGCAGCAAGCACAAAGGCCGCTTCGCGGGCGGCTTTGCCTATTTCAAGTAAATCCATGTTCTTTCTCCGTTTTTTCGGTTTCTGTTCTTTTTTCGCTCTTATTCGTCCGCAACGAAATCCCGCACTAACCGCCGGAACTTTTCGCCGCGTTCCTCAAAATTGTTGAATTCATCAAATGACGCGCACGCCGGCGACAAAAGCACCACATCCTCCGGAAGTGCCGCCGCAAGAGCCGCCCGGACCGCTGCGGAAAAGTCCGCGCACCGCACGAGCATGACCTTGGCCGGGTCATAGTATTCGCTCTCGGAAATCGCCCGATAGATCGCGTCGCCCGTCGCGCCTGTGATGAACACCCGGCATCGGTGTTCGCATACCGGTTCGGCAAGCGGCTCAAACGGGATATGTTTGTCGTAACCGCCCAAAATAAGGTTGATCCGGCCATCGTATTCCTTTCCGAAACAGCTTAGCGCCGCTTGGGTACGCGAGGGAGAGGAATCGATCGAGCTGTTGTAGAAACGAATGCCGTCTTTTTCCGCCACAAGCTCCAAGCGGTGCGCCACGCCGGTAAAGGTCTGTGCGGTCTTTAAAACAGCATTCGGTGTGACGTAATCCCACACGGCAAGGGCAGCCGCCATGAAATTTTCGACATTATGAAGGCCGGGCACACGGATTTCGGACACAGGAAACAGTTCTTTTCCGAACAGTGTGAAGTTTCCGTTCCGGAGACATGCGCCCTCCGCCGTCGGGTCGTCATGTGCGGAAAAAGTACGGACGGTATAACCCTCGATCTCGGCTTCGGCGGCAAAGCGGCGCACGTATTCATCGCTCTGCCGGTTGGTGACAAACACGCCGTCCGGCCGCATATGCGTAAACACGGCGCGTTTCGCCGAGGCATATTCCTCCATATCCTTATGCCAATCCAGGTGATTGGGGGAAACGTTTGTCAGCACGCCGACATTTGGGAAACGGATATGCGCAAACGGCAAGCCGTGATTTTCAAAGCGGTTAACTGTATGCAACTGAAAGCTGGAAAGCTCCAACACGGCAAAATCGTCCGGCAGGATCTTTTCGATCTGCGGCAAAAGCGGCATGCCGATATTGCCGCCGAGCCAGACGTTATGTCCGGCATTTTCAAGCATTTTCGCCACAAGGGTAGTCGTGGTGGTCTTGCCGTTACTGCCGGTCACAGCGATAATCTTGGCCGGGCAAAGCGACAAAAACGCTTCCATTTCACTGGTAATAAGCGAACCGTTGCGATAGGCATTCATGATTTCCGGTTTATCAAAACGAACGCCGGGACTTTTGAAAACGATTTGGTCGTTGATATCCGCCAAATAATTTTCGCCGGTAATAAAGCGCACGCCGGCCTCCTCCAAGCGCTTCATATCCAATTTCGGATTTGCGGCTAACTTTTCGCGGTCCTTTTTATCTCGTGCCGTGACTTTTGCGCCGTTTTTCACCAAGAAATCAATAAGAGGAATATTACTGATACCGACGCCGATGACTGACGCGGTCTTTCCGTTTAAAAATGCCTTGTATTCGGTAAGCTTTTGATTGATGTACATGAGAATTCCTCCGGAAAATATATGGGGTTATGCGTTTAAAACAGCCTTTTCCATCGAATCCGTGTCTTTTTGAATACTGTCGGAAAATCTTACCTTTTTGGTAAACAGTGCGGCAAGCGGCGCGGGAATGTCGGTTTTGCTGTAATCGGAAAGCGCTTGGAGAATTTCCTTGTCGGAAAGCCCCTCTACGCTTTTATCCAGCGAGCGCATAACGTCGGCGGCAAATTTATAGGGGCTTGCCGTGGAAGCGACGATATTCTTATTGCCGGTCTGATAATCGGTAATAAAGCGTTCGGCGGCGTAAACAGCCACAGAGGTATGAGGATCGAGCAGATACGAATATTTCCGGAACATACCGCGGATGGTAGCGGCGCATTTTTCCTCATCGCAGAAGTAAGCGCGGAAGTTCTTCTGAATCTCCTCCAAAACTTCCTTATCCACTTCATAGCGTCCGGTCTCGGAGAGCTGTTTCATATAAGAAGCTGTCTTTTCCGGGCCGGCAATGAGGTATAACAGACGCTCTAAATTCGACGAAATGAGAATATCCATAGACGGCGACATAGTGGTATAGAACGTGCGGTTACGGTCATAGACGCCGGTGTTTAAGAAATCGGTCAGGATATTGTTCTGATTGGAGGCGCAGATGAGCGTACCGACAGGAAGTCCCATACGTTTGGCGATATAGGCAGCAAAGATATTGCCGAAATTGCCGGTCGGGACGGTGATATCCACTTTTTCGCCGAGTGTGATATCGTTTTCTTTCAAGAGGTCGCAATAAGCGGAGACATAATAGACGATCTGCGGCGCCAATCTGCCCCAGTTAATGGAATTGGCGCTGGACAGGAACATGCCATGTTCGTGGAGTTTATCGTTAAAAGCGCTGTCTGCGAAGATGCGTTTGACGCCGGTCTGCGCGTCGTCAAAGTTGCCTTTAATGGCATAGACGCGGACATTTTCGCCCTCTTGGGTAGCCATTTGCAGTTTCTGCATACGGCTGACGCCGTCCTCGGGGTAGAAAACGGTAATTTTGACTTGTTCGACGTCCTTATAGCCCTCCAAAGCGGCTTTTCCGGTATCGCCGGAGGTTGCGACCAAGATATGGGCGGTGCGTTCTTCGCCGGTCTTTTTCAAGGCAAGAGACAGCAGGCGCGGCATAATTTGGAGCGCCATATCCTTAAAGGCGCAGGTAGGGCCATGCCAGAGTTCAAGCACGCGCAGGTCATCGCCGACGAGCATACTGACGGGGGCGGCGAAGCCGTCGAAAGTATGTTCATAGGCGTCGCGTGCGCACTGCAAAAGTTCGTCATATGTATAATCGGTCAAGAAGAGTGAGAGGATTTGGGCAGCGCGTTCGGGGTAGGAGAGGTCACAGAGTTTTTCGATAAAAGAGGTATCGATCTGTGGGATACTTTCCGGCATGAACAGGCCGCCATCCTCGGCAAGGCCCTGTTTAATTACCTGGGCTGAGGTTTTAGGGGAATTTTTGGTGGTACTTCTGGTGCTGAAATAGTTCATTTTTTTCATCCTTTATCTTTTACGGCACATGCCGGGGTATACTTACAGGCGGCTTTGCCGCCCGGAAAGGGGTGGCTGGGGAGCCGTTGTTACTTTTAGCAAAAGTAACAAAAGGGGCGGGCTTTTTGGTTCTCGAAAAGCATAAAAGGGGCGATTTTAATGTTACTTTTTGCGGCGTGCAAAAAGTAACCAAAAAGCACGCGGGGCTTCGCCCTGCGACCTCGGTTCAAAATTCCGAGCGGTGGATTTTTTGATTAAATTGCAAGTTTTGTACCTATCAGAAAATCTTTATGAAAATCGTCGTTTTGTGCCATACAGCTCGGAGTATTTTGAACCGGTGCGAGGGGGTAGCTTTACTGCGTAAGGATTTGCAGGTATTTATAAAAAGAAAAGCTTTGATTTGGGTGGACAGTAGGTTATGTATTTCATGAAACGGGAAAGTTTGATGAGAATTTTTTTTGGAGAGAACAGAAAGTTTTTATTTGGGGAAACAGAAAGTTTGGGATAAGAATGCAAAAATTTCAAGTTTTCTGTACACAGATATATTTTGGATAAATCTCAAATTTTTCACTGGCTCACATTACTTTTGTGTAACGCTAAACCATGGTTTTGCAGCGAACTTTTCACTCAAACAACAACGGTTTTCCATTCCCACCGCACCAATATAACGTGCAATCTTCCTTTTCATCGACTACTTGCGGCGGCAAGCCTGCACTGCAACTTCGATTTTACACAAAGCTTGATTCTGCGTCTAATCCGAAATTGTCCTTTCGCACCGGTTCAAAACATGGCCGTGCGTTTTGCGGCACTAATAAATTTTTGCAAAAAATCTTAATACGCTGAACTTTTTAAATTTTATCTAAAATCCCACCGCACGGGTTTTGAACCGAGGTCGCAGGACGTAGTCCCGCGTGCTTTTTGGTTACTTTTTGCACGCCGCAAAAAGTAACAGAGAAAAGTCCCCTTTTGCTTAATTTTTACAGAGGCGAAAATTAACATTAAAACGTCCTCTTGGTTCTTTTTGCTAAAAGCAAAAAGAACATGAAAATCGTCTCTTTTGGAAACTTTTCGGGAAAAGAAAGGCTTTCCTTAGAGCCTCTTTCTAAGCCTTTGCAAAAAAATAAGGCGGCTCCCCAGCCGCCCCTCACGGGGCGGCAAACTCACGCTGCGCGTGAGAACAGGCAGGCGGCAAAGCCGCCTTTCAATGCTTACAGGTTTTTCTCGAAAAACCTGTAAGCATTGCCATAAAACAAGTCGTCAATCAAAGCGTCATCTGCGCCGTGCGCTTTCATATAGCCGGCAAGCGTCATAATGTCGCCCACGCGCTCTAACCCGGCAAGCGGATGCGTTCCGTCCAAATCACAGCCGAGACATACGTTCTTCGCACATCCCTTTTCCATGAAATGTACAATATGCTTGGATACCGCGTCAAGCGCCGCTTCTTTATCCATAATCATCTCCGCGTCCTCAAATGTCCGCGAAAGATGCTTCCCGACAAGGTTCACGCCGGCAATGCCGCCATGCGAAATAATGGTCCGCAATTGCGTGTCTGACAGGTTTCGCGCATGATTGCAAATGCTTTGGGCATTGGAATGGGACGCAATAAACGGTTTTTTTGCCACGTTTGCCAGGTCCCAGAACCCTTTTTCCGATAAATGCGATACGTCAAGAATAATTCCGAGCGCTTCGCACCGCTCCACAACCTCATAGCCGAAATCGGTCAAGCCCACGTCCGTGTCATACGCCCCGCAGACTTCGCATTCGCCGCCCCAGGCAAGCGTCAGGACGCGGACGCCGTATTCACGTAAGATATCAAGCCGCGCGATATCTTTTTCGATAAGACGCGACCCCTCTACCGAAAGCAAGATCTTTAAGCGTCTGTCATCCGCCGCAAAAGTTTCTTTTTCGGCGCAAAAGACCGCCCGGTCGCTGTTTTCGGCAATCTGCCCTTTTAAATATTCAAGTATCGTGAAAAAATCGCCGTAGACATCGCCTGCGCTTTTGGTATTTTCCGACCAGACCGCAAAGATCTGCGCTTTGCGCTCATAAGCGTCAAAGCCGTCCAAATCCACCGCAAGCGTGTTTTTCGCAAGCTTCTGTTTTTGCGTATACATTTCATAGGCCGTATCGCAGTGCAGATCAAAATAATTCATGGTTTTCCTTTATCCGGGGACAAGCCCCTTATGCTGTAAAAAGTAAAAAGTCAATGGAAACATATCGCCCGTCCCGTCAATTGTTCGGAATCAAAACGTTTTTCAATAATCGGAAAGATTTCGGTTTTCCTTCAAACGCCAGTATCTCAAACACGTCAAAACGCACTTTTAACGACGCTATATAAGTATTGTCCTTATATTCGCACAAAAATTCATTTGCCGTATTAACAATATGCAACATTTTTTCGGTATTTACAGCTTGTGCCGGTTTTTGTGATAAAACCGCACGGAGTTTGACCTCTGCAAATACAATATATGCGTCTTTTTCGGCAATGATGTCGATTTCGCCGTGTGAGCCTTTAAAATTGCGGCACAGGATCCGATATCCGTTTTTTTCGTAATAAGAAGCGGCAAAAGCTTCTCCGGCATCGCCGCGTGCACGGTTACTTTCCATAGCTATTTTATGCCGGGCAGGCTATGTCCGTGCTTTTCGGCGTATTTCTTAAAAAAGCTGGGGCGGTGTTCCGGGCACAAGCCGTATTTTTCGATTGCGTCATAATGCGCTTTGGTGCCATAACCTTTATGGCGTGCAAAACCGTATTCGGGATACGTTTTATCGAGATATTCAAGGCAATAAGCGTCACGCTCGGTTTTGGCAAGGATAGAAGCGGCGGCGATAGACGGGCATTTTGCGTCGCCGCCCACGACCGGCCGGCAGGGAATTTTTATCGATTCGGCGTGGTCTCCGTCGATAAGGGCAAAAGTCGGAGCGACGGAAAGCTGTCCGATAGCGCGGTTCATCGCTAAAAGCGCGGCGCCGAGAATATTATATGTTTCGATCTCATCAACCTCGCAAAAAGCGACGGCATAGGCTTTGGCATATGTTTTGATCGCTTTGGCAAGGGCTGTACGTTTTTTTTCAGAGAGTTTTTTAGAATCGTTCAGGCCGGCAAGTTCGGGAATATCCTGATAATTCTCCGGCAGAATGACAGCGGCGGCATAGACGCGGCCGACAAGGGGGCCGCGTCCGGCCTCATCTGCGCCGCAGATGACGGCGCCCTCCGGGCAGAGAGATCTTTCGTATTCGATTGAAATTTCGGAGTTCTGTATTTTACTCATCGATATCTCCTTAGGGCGGCTTTGCCGCGACATATTCTCACGCGTATGCGTGAGTGGCAGACCCGGCAGGGACTGCCGGGGAGCCGAGTTACTTTTGCGAAAGTAACCAAAGTGGCACTTTGGGATTGCCTGTTTTTTTCCGGAAAGCTCCGAAAGGGGCTCTTAGGGAAAATTTTCTTTTTTTCGGAAAATTTCCCTAAGGGACGATATACGTACTTTTCGCTTGTACGAAAAGTACCAAAAGAGACGTTTTTTCTGTTACTTTTTGCGGCGTGCAAAAAGTAACCAAAAACACGCCGAGGCGGCGAAGCGCCGTTGCAAAATAGCGACCCTCTGGACTCCCGGAGAGCGGTTCAAAACCCGTGCGGTGGTTTTTAAGTAAAATTTGAAACGTTGAGCACGTTAAGATTTTTTGCGAAAGTCTATTAGTCGCTAAACGCACGGCCATGTTTTGAACCGGTGCGAAAGGACAATTTCGGATTAAACGCAAAATCGGGTTTTGCGGAAATTTGAAGTTGCAGTGCGGGCTTGCCGCCGCAAGCAGGGTTTTAAAAGAGAAACTGCACGTTATATTGGTGCGGTGAAAAATTTGAGATTTATCAAAAATGTTTTTGTGAGCAGAAAACTGGAATTTCGCATTCTTACCCGAAACTCTCTACTTTTTTGGAAATAACCTTCTGTTTGCCAAAAAGCGAACTCCCACCAATCTCCCCCGTTTCATGAAACACATAGCTTACTGTCCGCCCAAATCAAAGCTTCTCTTTTTATAAATACCCTCAAATCCTTACGCAGTAAAGCCGCCATTTCGCACCGGTTCAAAGCATGAAAGCTGTTTTAGTGACGAACCGATTAAATTTCTATAAAAAGCATGCCGATACACTGCTTTGAACCGCACCCCGGGAGTCCAGAGGTCAGCAGACCTTTGGGGTACTTTTTGGTTACTTTTTCGTACAAGCGAAAAAGTAACAGAAACCCGTCTCTTAGGGAAATTTTCCCAAAAAGAAAATTTCCCTAAGAACCCTTATTCGATGTAGTAGCCCATGCCGCGCTTATTCTTGATATATTGCGGTTCAGAGGGGTTATCCTCGATCTGTTTGCGTAAACGCGTAATGGTCACATCCACCGTGCGCACTTCGCCATAATAGTCGTCATATCCCCACACTTCTTTTAACAGCGCCTCTTGGCGGTATTTTTTACCGCGATTGCGCGCCAAAAAGACAAGTAACTCGTATTGTTGCTTGGAAAGCGATATTTCCTTTCCCTTTTTCTTGACCGAATACGCCGAGCAGTTAATTTCCAAATCTCCGATCTTGATGATCTCCTGCGTTTCCTTTTCCGGCACAGCCTTAGCCACAGCTTCCCCCGAATACCGGCGGATATTTGCCTTGATGCGCGACAACAACTCCGCCGTGCTGAACGGCTTGGTCATGTAATCGTCCGCGCCAAGCTCCAAACCAAAAACTTTATCGCGCTCTTCTTCCCGGGCAGTCAGCATAATAATCGGGGTATCCAGCCGTTCGCGTACCCGACGGCAAATTTCAAAACCATCCATTTTCGGCAGCATAACGTCCAATAAAATCAAATCGTAACCGCCCGACAAAGCCAGCGCCAATCCCTTTTCACCGTCATAGGCCACATCCGTGTCATACCCCTGTTTTTGCACGTTATAATCCAGAATATCGGCAATGTTTTTCTCATCTTCGACAATGAGAATGCGTTTTTTTCTCTGTTCCATGCGTTTTCTCCATTCAAGTAAATTTTATGGATCTTTCACCGGATTTTTACGGCAGTCCTACCGTTTCATCAAAAGAAACGATTCTGAACTGCGGATATTTTTCACAAAATTCGATTAACCGCGTCACGACATCCGCCGTGATTGCATGCGAGCCGAACCGCACATGAAGCGTGCGAACCGTCTTTTCGTTATTTCCGACAAGCGCACTGCACAACGATGTAAACACGTTTTGCGCCCGTCCTGCGCCGTCTCCGGCATCCAGCGTATAATGATAGAACCGATACCCTTGTTCCGCGGCATAGGCAAAAAAGCCGTTTTTCTCCAATGCCCGCGTATATCCCGGCACAAGTCGCAACAGGCGTGTTGTACTCTTGGTCACTAACTTCAACGTTTCCTCGGCTTCGGCGATCCGCGCGCACAGTTCTTCGTTGGACAGCACATTTTTCCCGTCCGCAGGCGAGATATACAATCCCACGGTATGGCCGTCGGCAATCATGCGGCGAACGGCATCGGGATGCGCTAAAAGCGCTTCCTGTGTCACAAAAAACGAGGCCTTGATATTCTCTTTGCGGAGCGCGCCGAGAATCGAATCGGTATTGCCGTTCGGCAGGTTATCGAAAGTCAGATACAAATAGCGCGCCGCAACGTTTTTATAGGGGTCATCCGGCGGCTTGGGCGTGTCGGTTTCCGTATTTTTCCCGGCATTATCGGGGTCGTCCGAGGGAACGACCGGATCGTCTTTTCCGGAATTATCCGGCGTATCATCGGGATTATTCACCGGGTCGTCATTTTTGTCATCCGGATCATTTGTAGATTCATTCTTCACGGGACTATACATTTTTACAAGCTCATACAGCGTATATTTTGCTTTGGAATCGGAAATACGCGCGGCGCGGATCCCGTCCTCCGGATTATCGTAAGATTCAAAATTTATGCGTAAAACGTCGCACACCGCTTTGGCCGGAACGTAATACGTGCGGTAAAAGAGTTTGGATTCGATATCCAACGTTTCGCCGCTGTCGGTAGTGGTGGTGCCGTTATCGATATCAAACGCGATATAATGACCGTTTCGGGTATTATTGATATAAAAGCTGTATGAAATTCGTCCGTAGACCACTTCCAAATAAGAAAACAGAGCAAAAATATCGAGCGGAACATACTCTACGCCCTCGCTTACCACAAGCGGAAAGGTTTTGACATTGGCATAAGCGGCGTCCTGACGATAGAGATTCGGTACGATATAGCGCGCTGCACCGGAGGAATCCGGCGCATTCATGTTTTTATAAGAATCGTACACAGCGTCATTATAAGAAGCAAGGCTTTTGGACGAAGGCAGCACCAGAAAACCGACTGTCAGACAACATGCGGCAAAGAGCGAAAGCACACGCTTTCCAATCTGTTTTTTTATCTGTTTCACTGTTACCACCGCCTTTTCCGGATTAAAAAAGCAAAAGAATCCTTAGTGTAATTATACCGCGTTTTGCGGAATAAGTCAAGCACTTTTCCGGTTGAAAGCAGGGATTTTACCGTCAGATAAAGCGGAGGTTTTTTTGTATAGGCAAAAAGAAACCCCGAAAATCCGCTGTTTATGCGGACTTCGGGGATTTTTCTGTTTATTCCCACTCCACCGTAGCCGGAGGTTTACCGGTCACGTCATACAGCACGAGGGAAATGACATCGCCAAAGCGTTCGACGATTTCATCACGGGCGGCTTTCAGCGCCTCCACCGGGAAATCCTCGCCAGGGAAAGCCGACTGCGCTGTCATAAAGTCGGTCGTGCAGACAGCACGCATAGCCACCGAATACTTCTTGTCGGCATGAGCCGAAACCGGCACAAGCACCGCGAAGCACTGGGCAATCTTCTTATTCATCAGGTGGCGCGTCGTAATATCGTCCAATTCCCGCAGCAGCTCCGCCGTTTCATGACAAATATGGGTAGGAGTGCAGGTAAGTTCACCGACACCGGCGGTCTCGTTCAGGCAATACGTCACACGGTTGATGTAATTCAACTCGTTCGGAATCTTTTTGGCCAGCGCATACAGTTTTTGCATATCCGTATCCGCCGGGTCCTGATCGGCATTCTTATGATACAGCACCGTCATATTCTTATACGACCGATGGTCGCCCTGCACGCCAACGCTCTGGATCGGGGCAAGGTCTGCCGCATAATCCGCGTCCGTTTCCGAAACAAAAGCGGTAAGCGGTTCCAGCTTTTCTTTTATGTCCGTTTCCGTTAAGTTTCTTCCGGAATGATCGGTACACAGAATGCGCACGCCAAGTCCCGGACCCGGGAACGGCTGACGCGAAGCTATCGCTTCATCCAACCCCAACATGCGTGCAACCTGTCTGACTTCGTCTTTATGCCAGTCCCAGTTGGTCTCCACAACATGTCCGCGATCGCGCAGTGCGCGGATAACGCCGACGTCATTATGGTGCGTTTTGATCTTATGCGCATAACCGCTGACATCGGGGTTGCCGCTCTCGATAAGGTCAGGGCGCAGAGTGCCTTGGCCAAGGAAAGCGGTATCGAAATCCAGATTCAGCTTTTTGGCGGCTTCTTCGGTCACAACAAAGAACATATGACCGATAATAGCACGTTTCTTTTCGGGTTCGCAGGTTTCGGAAAGCGGCGCATAGGTTTCCCCGTCAATGGTAAGAGGGGTATGGAAGAACGCGTCCTCTGCATTGATACGCTGCATCTGGGTCAGCCCCAGATCGGCAAGGTTGGCACAGATCAAGTCGGATTCGTTTTTCCGCATCATGCCATGGTCGATATGGATTCCATAGACTTTATCCGAACCAAGCGCTTTGACAAGAAGCGCTGCCGTAACAGCCGAATCCACGCCGCCGCTGACAAGCACGATGACTTTGCCGTCACCGACCTTTTCGCGGATCATACGGACGGAAGTCTCGATACGATCCTCCAAAGCATACGTCTGTTTAAAGCCGCAGATGCCGCGAAGGAAATTTTCCAGCATTTTCACGCCGTTTACCGTCGGATCAACCTCGGGGTGGAACTGCACGGCGGCAATTCTTTTTTCCGCATGATAGATACCGGCGGTCACGCCCTCGGTATCTGCCACTTTTTTAAATCCGTCCGCCAGCTTTTCAACGGCATCGCCATGGCTCATAAGAACCTTTTGCTTTGCGTCAAGGCCTGCAAAAAGAGGGCAGGCGGGGTCAACGGAGATTTCAATCTGACCGTATTCGGTCTTGAAATTCGGAACGACCTTTCCGCCGAAATGGTCGTTTAAAAGCTGCATACCATAGCAAATGCCGAGCGTCGGAATGCCGAGGTCAAACAAGCGTTCATCGTATTCGGGCGCGCCTTTTTCCCAAACGCTGGACGGGCCGCCGGATAAGATCATTCCGCCGAAGCCGGCAAGCTTATCGGGGTTTACGCCAATCGGGAAAATTTCGCTTTTAACGCCAAGCTCACGGACTTTTCGGTCAATGACTTTGGTATACTGGCCGCCACAGTCGAGGATGGCACATTTTTCTTCCATACGCGCTGATTCCTTTCCTATCTTAAAGGGTTTCTGTTGTTTTTTATATAATATATTATTATAACATGCTTTACGCGGAAATGCAATAAAAAAGTGTAAACATCACGTCCAAACAAAAAGCGCAAAGAAAATAGCGGGCAAAATATTTTTACCCGCTTTTGGCGCGTCAAACCAACCATTTCCGAACGACCGGAATATGCGAAAGCACGGCATATAACGCTATCCCCCCGGCAAAAACCAGTCCCACCGTCGCCGGGACATCGCATAAGGGATTTCTGACGGTAAACCCGTGCCGCTGTAACAGATACAGGCCAAACATATGCGAAAGATACAGGCAGAACGACGCTTTGGAAATATAGAGCGTCACGGCAGAAAAAACTTTTCCCATACGGTCGCCATAGGTCATGCCTAATGAGTAGATACCGGTCGCAAACAAAAATGTACCGACCGTCATGCCGCTGAAAAGAAGCTCGTTTAATACACCGGCACGCACGCTTTGCACATAAGTGCCGAAATAAATCGTGCAAAAGCCAAGCGGCGCTAAGAGAAACCCGGAAAATTTCGGCAAAGGATAGGTTTTGAGATACCATCCCAAAACGCCATAACCGACCGAGGCATACGTCATTTGAATGAGGTACTGCGGAATCATGCCGGAAAAGAGCGTAAACGGCCAGAATCCGTTTACGGTCGGATAGAGGATACCGAGCGCAAACCAGACGGCAAGGGCATATTGCAGAACAGCTTTCGAGGCGTTCGCAACAAGCACACGCGTCACCGGCAGAAGAATATAGACAAGCAGGATGATATGCAGGTAGTAAAAATGGAATTCCTGGTTGAAGAAGAGGACTTCCTTGAAAGCGTTCCATACCGTCGGCGCAGAAAGGGAATTCTGTTCATACAGGTGCCAGATTTTATACGCCATTCCCCAGAAAAGCATAGCGACGACAATGCGCGGCAGGTTATGGGTATAAAGCCGTTTCACGGAAAGCTTTTTGGCCGGCTCGAGAAGTAGAGCGCCGCTGCACATGAGAAAGAGCGGCACACCGGCGCGGACGGCAGAACCATAGACAAGCAAGGTATTCCAGGCAGACGATCCAACCGGAAACGCATAAAAGACGCTTCCGGCATGGATAAAAAGTACGCAGAGAATAGCGACGGTTTTGACAAGGTCGATTCCTTTGCTGCGGGTCATACTTACCTCTTTTCTGCGCGGAAGCCGCGCTACACAAAAACCGGAGTTGCCTAACGTAACTCCGGTTTTCACTTTTACAAGGATTATCCTGTTAAAGCCGCACTGCACCCGCAAAAAGCGGTTTGCCGGCTTTTTCGGCAAGCATCACGGTTTTAAAAAACCGTGATGCTTGCTACTGTGTTTCAGTTATTATTTTTTGAGGTATTCTTCCGGTTCATCCGGGTTGACTACGACGATGATGCTGTCGATTGTCGGGAAATCGGAGCTCGACTTCTTGGAGAAGGTGATGTATGCCTTGACATATTCACTGTACTTCGTGGAGAGCTTGCCGTTCTTATCCTCAACTTTATTGTTGTACGACTTGATATCGTTCTTGGCATCTGCAAGCTGTTCCAACGTAAGGGTCGAAATTTCAGCTGTTTCGATATCCTTCTGCTTTGCATACTTCAACATGGTAACGACGACGTTGCTGTCAAGTTCATACAGGTTGTAGAACTTGCCGTCGATCGTGAAGTGAGGTTCATCCTCAGCATTTACGAGTTCGATTTCAACGGTCTCATCGCTTACGCCGACATCAGTAATGAAGACGAGGTTTTCATTGGTCACGGCGTTGATCGTGCCTTCGTCGCTCTTCTTCTTGTCGTTGACTTCGCCTGCCGAGGTCAGCTTGATAACCGTACCTTCTGCAAACGGTTCAACCGATGCAAGAGAATCAGCCGAGGACTTGGAAGTGGTTCCGTAAACCTTTTCGTCTACCTTACCGGTATTCGGGTTGAACAGATCATATGCATAACGGAATTCGTCTTCGCTTACCTTAACCGGCGAAGAAGTCTTAACAATGCGCCAGTCGGACTTCTTGGCGGACGTGCCGGACTCGAATTCGATATTGCCGTCAACTTCCGCATAGAGAAGAACGAGGTTTACACGGGACTTGGAAATGCCGTCGTTTTCGTAAATGTACTGAACGTTGGTGAGCTTGGATTCAACCGTACCCGGGAAATCTGTTGCCTTATAAATGGTGAACGTATTTTCTTTTTCACCGTCATCATCGGTAGTGATCTCACGGATAATGAAGGTGGTATTGCTTGTGATATTGGCTTCCTTAAAGTCAAAATACTGTTTAGCCAAGTTAACGCCATACGTACCGATCATGGAATCGTCGGTAGCGAAATCAGTGATAGCATAGCGCTTGCTGGTGTTCTTGGTCAGGCGGATCTGTTCGCCGGCAAGGTCAGTTGCGACCTGAGACGTAGTCTTTTCATTGAAGAAACTATCGTCATCCGGATCAAAGGTCAGATCGATATGATCGGTTGCACCGTCGGAATCTTCGCCATGGAGCAAGCTTGTGATCGTGTAGAGACCGTTTTTATCAACCGAGTAGGTGCAGATCTTACCGATATAAGCATCGTAAGTACGGCCGTCCTTTTCGGTAACGGTTACGTCGAACTTATAGGTACCGTCGATAGTCTTGGTCGGTTCAGGATAGCAAGAATCGATATCCACCGGAACATAGCGTTCCTTACCGTCCACCCAAACTTTGAGGTACTGAACAGACTTACGGGTCTTGGCATCCGTGCCCTTTTCGGTTTCGATTTCAAGCGGAATCAAGAGGTTTTCGCCGGAGTAAGTGCTGGAACCAGCCTTAACGACTTCATAATAGAAAACGTTGGGGTAGTTCTTATTGTAGGTATAGAGGATGACTTCTTCACCGAGTGCAGCAGCCGATACAAGGTGAGCGAACACACCAGTATTGGCACCGTCCTGCGTGAGGTCATAGTCGTCTCTCTTATGAGCAAAGAAGTTGGTTACGTACAAGAACTGATACGGAGTTCTCCACGACTGGTTACCGATGGTAACCGTACCGGTCGGCTGGTTGACCTTGGTAATGGTACCCTTGCGGCCGTTGATGGTATCGAAGTAATAGATATAGTTTGCTTCGCCGTTCAGATAAGCGAAAATGAAATCGCCGTCGCGGAACGTCTTGCCCTTAACACCGTCGATGGTAGCGCCGTTAGCATAAATCTTCGGCATTACGTTCGGGCTTTCGCCGACAGGGTTTTTAACGGGTTCTTCATAAGGAGCGTTTTCGGTGTATTCGGAGAAATCGGTGAAGTTATAATCATCATCCATATCGATCTTACCGAAAGTAGCCGGCTTATACCACATATATTCAAAGTGACCGTCTCCGTCGGGGTCGAAAATATCCATGCTGTAAATACCGGATTTACGAACCTGATGGAAGAAGTTAGCGAATTTACGGTCGAGCGCTGTGCCGCAACCGTCTTCGGAAGCAAAGCGTTCATCGCGGATATAGTAAACGTACAGACCCTTATCGGTATCCGTGCATTTGAGGTCGATAAGAAGGGTATTGTCTTCGTTACGGGCGTTGTACTTATCTTCTTCGGTTTCGCAGCCGTCATAAGAAGGCTTTGCGAAAGAATACGGAGCGTCATAGAAGTACATAAGCTTGCCGCCGACGGTCATAGAACCGTCCATTCTCGGCCAGTCATAACCGCTGTAAAACTTTTTGTCTTTGTTTTCAGCTTTCTTTTCAGCGGAAACAGAGCCGTAGGAAGCGGAGTCAGAGGTGACTTTCTGCATTAAAGGAGTAGCGACGAGAACAGAATCAACTTTATCGTTGTCTTCGTCATAGGTATAGAACACATTGACATGCGACATGATATAGCTATCCGCGTCATCTACAAGACCGAGATCGGAAACGGTGGTATAGAAGCTGCCGACCTTCTGGTCATCTTCGGTAGCGACCAAGAGGACAGAGCCTTCGCCGTTGGAATTTTCGGTCGGTTTATAAGTATTGGAATTCTTGCTGGTATTGAAAGCGTAATGCGGAGTTTCCATGATGACGAATTCTTCTTCGATAACGTCATAGATCTTTTCGCAGAGTTTCGGATATTCGAGCTTGGTTTCGAGGACGTACTTACCGCCGTCTTCGGGACCGACCCATCTTTCGTGCTGTTTTTCCTCAGCTACGCCCATATCGGCATAGAAAGCGTTATAGAGAAGAATAGCAACGTTGCCGCGGGTCAATTCCTTTTCGTAGCTGACGGAAGAAGGAAGGCCGTCTGCGAGATCGACTTCGGCCTTTTCGGCGATATCGATATAATCAAACGGATAGCCGAGGGCTTCGTTCTTTTCATAGCCAAGAGCGCGGACGATCATAGTATAAGCGTCTTGGAGGATGATCGAGCCATCGGGATCGAATTCCGTAGCGCTGATACCCTTGATGATGCCCATACCGTTTGCCCAAGATACCATTCCATAGAAAGTATCGTCATAGAGGTCCACAAAGGGTGTAGAGTTTTCGCCGCCTTCAAGGCTCTTGCCGCGGTTCATAAGGCGGTAGATAAAGGCAGCCATCTGCTGTCTTGTTACAGCTTCGTTTGTACCGAAAGTTGTATCGGAAGTACCTTTTGTAACGCCGATGCCTTCAAGCAAAGCGACGGCTTTGGTCAAAGTTTCATCCTTAGCGCTTACATCGGTAAATTTGGTTTCTGCGGCGCTTACGCTGAAAGCAAGCATTGCAAACAGCATGGCGATCGCCAAACCGATGGTGAGAATACGCGTGGGTTTTCTCATGTTGGATTCCTCCTGCATAATAATTTGTACGCCTACACAAAATAGACTTGTATACGTGTCTTATTTTATATCAATATTGTATATTTTGCAATAGTTTTTTTTAATTGTAACACAAAAGTAACATTAGCTGACGGGAAAGTGACGGTTTAAGGGATTTTTTTGTCATGAAAGGCCCGGGAAGAGGCTCTTGGGGAGAGGCGGACTTTTCCCGAAAAGTCCGGAAAAGGGGCTTTTCGGGTCTCGAAAAGCATAAAAGGGACGGTTTTTACGTTCTTTTTGCTTCTGCAAAAAGAACCAAAAGGGCGTTTTTCTGTTACTTTTTCGCTTGTACGAAAAAGTAACCAAAAAGTACACCAGAGGG
>ERZ857757.1031-NODE-1031-length-24140-cov-8.541623_pt1 | contig 24140 bp, 37 predicted proteins | sample MGYA00519764_ERZ857757 | MGnify/ENA primary metagenome ERZ857757 (study PRJEB31778, sample SAMEA3449359) | human gut metagenome | biome: human gut; feature: human-associated habitat; material: faeces | place: United Kingdom | collected 2010/2012 ... | reverse complement strand
GGGCTGACGGAGGAACCGGTGGAAGTGCTATCCATGTACGACGGAATGAGCTGCGGCCATATTGCGCTGGACAAGCTGGGCGTGGACGTCACGGCCTACTACGCAACCGAGATCGACAAGTACGCCATTCAGACCACACAGCACAATTTCCCGGACACCGTGCAACTTGGGGATGCGTTTCAGGTGCGGGACGAGGAATGGAGGCCGAGGAGAGCGGAGGAGGCGGAGTGATGGATTGCTACGACTGTAAAGCAAAAAGTGTTTGTGCGGCGGTGGTGCAGCCCGGCTCCGTGTTGTGTCTGATGAACCGCATGAGATACTGCGGGACACACGCAGAGGAAGAACCACGGCGACAGCGGGGCGACTATTGCCAGTATTGCGGGAAACGCCTGCGGGAGATCGGGCGCGAGCGTTTCTGCAACAATGTGAACTGCCGAAACCGATATGTAAGTGTTTGAGGCGCGGTTTTGTGGGATGTGAGATCAATCCCTCGTATGTAGAAATGGCCGCCGGAAGAATAGCGGAGGTGGAGTGATGGGGTTCAGCAAGAAAACACGCGAGATCGTCTGGAAGAAATACGGCGGGCGCTGCGCATACTGCGGGCGCGAGATTGCCTACAAGGATATGCAGGTCGATCACTTCCTGCCACTGAGGGCTTGGGGTATCGAAGATGCGGGAAGCAACGACATATCAAACCTCATGCCCGCCTGCCGTATGTGCAACCACTATAAGCGGGCGAACACGTTGGAGACTTTTCGGCGGTACATTGCGGAGATACCGCACAAGCTGCGCGAGGACTATATCTACAAGGTCGGCGTGGTCTATGGGAATATCGTTGAGAACGAGAAGCCTATTGTATTTTTCTTTGAGAAAGAGGGCGAAGCGAAATGAGCGAGAAAAGCACGGTATATGAGTGCGTAGACCGGGAGCATGACGCTTGGCGGTGCCGGGCGTGTGGGTACATCGAGAATTTCGAGGCGGACGGGCCGACGGAAAACGGCTGGCACTTCTGCCCCGGCTGCGGGCGGGAGATCATCGTGGAAGCGGTCAATCCGTGTCCGTTCGACAATGACAACTGTATGTGCCAGTTCTGCGAAACGCCGTGCAACAACGGCTTAAACTGCTCAGACTGCGCCCACGAGGGAAAGGCGGCGCATGATGTGCTTCTCTGCACGGGCTTTGACGGGAGCATGGAGCAGTACACAGAAAACTGGAAGCGGAAGCAGATGGAGAAGTTGGGAGGCGGGCAGGAATGAAAGTGTATCTGGCCGGAAAGATCACGGGAGACCCGAACTACAGGGAGAAATTCGCGGCGGCGGCAAAGAAGCTGGAGGAGCGGGCCGGTGTGACGGTCATTTCACCGGCGGTCACGCCGGAGGGGCTGAAAAAGGCGGACTATATGCGCATCTGCTTTGCCATGCTGGAGAGCGCCGACACAGCGGTGTTCCTGCCGGATTGGGAGGACAGCCCCGGCGCACAGCTTGAAAAGCATTGGTGCGAGTATGTGGGGAAAAAGATGGTGTTTCTGATGGAGGGTACGGAATGATCGACTTCGAGGGCTACTATCTTGTGCCACCCGATCAGGTTGCGTACATCGAAACGAGGAGAGGTGGCGGGGATGCGCAATATGGGCTGTTCTTGGGCCTGTCCGGCGGGAAAGAGCTGGGCGTGTGGTACAGAACAGAGGAGGCGCGAAAAGCCGCTTATACGAAGCTCGCACGACAGGTCGAGATCGGGAAACGACAGGACAGGGAGGACATCTTGTATCGCCTGCGGTTGATCGAGGCGTGTATCAATAAGACGGATAAGCGGACGCTGCGCATCTGGAAGCAGCTCCAACAACTGCTGCATCTGGAAAGCGAGGAGACGGAATGAGCGGGAGAACAACAGAGCGTATTCTGAACGCGGCGGCAAAGGGGCTGCTGTTTCTGTTCCTGTATGTGATGCTCGGCCTGTGCTGGATTGGCGCAGAATGCGTCTTTGAGGGCATCGTGCATGAAAGCAGGGTTGACGGTGTTGTGCTGGCGTGGCTCTGCTTGCTTCTCGTGAGAGAAATCGAGCAGTTTGAGCGGAAAATCGGAGGTGACGGACGATGAAGCCGCTGCTTTGCCGCTTGGGACTGCACAGCCCGTGCAAGACGGAATACATAGAGGTCACACGCCGCCGGAGCGACCGGCACGGCGGGAAGTATCACACGAATTACATCTGCTGCCGCAGGTGCGGGAAGCTGTGCTACCGGATGCGGCGGCGCAGGGAGAAAACGATATGAAATGTGAGCTATACCACGATAATTTCCAGAATTTCAAGCGGTACAATGTGCCGAAAGCCCAGCTTGTAATCGCGGACATCCCATACAACATCGGCGCGGATGCCTATGCCAGCAATCCCATGTGGTATCAGGGCGGCGACAACAAGAACGGGGAAAGCAAGCTGGCAAAGCAGAGCTTTTTCCACACGGACGGTACGTTCAAGATCGCGGAGTATATGCACTTCTGCAACAGGCTGTTGAAGAAAGAGCCAAAGGAAAAGGGACAGGCCCCGGCCATGATCGTGTTCTGTGCCTTTGAGCAGATGCAGACCGTGATCGAGTACGGAAAGCGGTACGGATTTGCAAAAAGCTATCCGTTATTTTTCTGCAAGAACTATTCCGCGCAGGTATTAAAAGCCAACATGAAGATCGTGGGCGCGACGGAATTTGCAGTCGTCCTCTACCGGGACAAGCTGCCGAAGTTCCGCAACGTCGGCGAGGACGGCGGAAAGCACATGGTTTTTGACTGGTTCCGCTGGGAGCGGGACAGCCGAAAGGAGTACCCGAAGATACACCCCACGCAAAAGCCGGTGGGCGTGTTGAAACGCCTGATCGAAGTGTTCACAGACCCCGGCGACGTGGTGATCGACCCGGTGGCCGGGAGCGGCACCACATTACGCGCCGCCTACGAGCTGGGGCGCAGCGCCTACGGGTTCGAGGTGGACAAGAGCTTCTACGAGGCGGCGAGAGAAAAGATGCTCGCGCCGATCTTGATGGAGAAAACGACAATCTGACGACCGGAGGCGGTCGCGCCGTGAGAGCGGCGCGGCCTTGCCGGTTGAAGCGAGACCTGTTTCCGGCGGTGCCGGAGAGAATTTCTGTTGCGGCCGAGGGGCCGCAATGGGCTGGTATACCAGCAGTAAGTTAAGGGACAAGCCATGAAACAGGGGTGTGCCTGACGGCATACGAGTGTTGAAATGGCCCGTATGCAAGCCGGTGACGGCGCATACACGCAAAAACAAGGGAGGCGTGGCCGCATGAGCCTGTATTATCGGGAACAAAAGCATATCTGCGGCAAGGACTACGCCACGGCGGGGTACATGGAGGTTGATCTGTACCACGTGACACCGAAGCAGCACAAGGCGAGCCGGAGAGCAAAGAAGAAAGAAGCCTGTACCCTCGCCCAGCAGACCTACAACGACAACCGCTCCAAGAGATACCATGTTCAGCTTGTAAACGCCAACTTCGGAAAGGGCGACTTCTCGTGGACGGGAACCTATGACGACGAACATCTGCCAGCGCCGGGAGACACCAAGCGGGCGGATATGGACTGGACGAATTACATCAAGCGGGTGTATCGCTGGTGCGATAAGAACGGCGTGGAGCGCCCGAAGTGGGTAGCCGCCACGGAGTACACAACGGTGATGGCAGACGGGACGATCTGTGGCCGCCATCATCACCACGCGATCATCCAGCACACAGAGGGACTGACCCGTGACGTGCTGGAGGAGCTGTGGAGCGATAAGAACGGAAACAGCATTGGCCTAACACGAGGGGAATATCTCACCGTTGACCACGGAAGCGTGGAGGGCCTTGTAAAATATATCAACAAGAACAAACGGTGCGCCCGAAGCTGGCGGCAGAGCCGTGGACTGGAAAAACCAAAGACACCGCCGCCCAACGATACCAAGTGGAGCCGCAAAAAGCTGGAGGAGGCCAGCACCGTGTACATAGACGACGCTGCGTTCTGGGAGCAGAAATACCCCGGCTACACACTCAACCGCGTGGAAACCAAGGTGAGTAACGCCGGGCAGCGGCATACCGTTGTGATCTTGCGCCGCGCCGAGTGCTGGCACGGGCGAGGAAATATATATCGACCAAGGAGGAAATGAGAATGAACGATGCCGAACGCTTCGAGCAAATTTTTCTGTCACAGGTGACGAGGCCGGGCGCGGACAAGCTGCTGGAGTGGCTGAAAAGCACGGATTTCTTCACGGCTCCGGCCAGCACACGGTTTCACGGGGCCTATCCCGGCGGGCTGGTGAAGCACAGCCTGAATGTGTATTATGCCCTGCTGGGGAATTTCAATCTGCGCGGCCTGTATTCGCCGCAGACGCAGGCCATCGTGGCGCTGCTGCATGATGTGTGCAAGGCGAACTACTATGCCGGGGAATATCCCGACTACACCGTGAAAGATCAGATGCCCATGGGACACGGGGAGAAGTCTGTCTATCTCGTGATGAAGCACATGGAGCTGACGGACGACGAGGCCCTTGCCATCCGCTGGCACATGGGCGCGTATGACGATGCTTTCCGTGGCGGGAGCCGGGCGCTGAATGCCGCCATGGGAAGAACGCCGCTCGTGCTGGAGCTGCATTACGCGGACATGATAGCGACGCAGAGAGAAAAAAGCGAAGAGGGGCTGTGAATGGCGTACCGGCTGGAGCTATCCGATCTGCCGCCGCGTTACCGGGCGCAGGCAGAGGCACAGCTTGCCGGGCGAGGGAAAAAGCGGGGCGACACCGTGACGGCGGCGGCCCGTGCCGCTGCCATGTCCGGGCTGAAATTTGACAGCCGGGGCGAGTATGAATACTACGTCGGCACCGTTGCGCCAAAGGTCGGACGCGGGGAGATCGTGAAGTGGGAGGCGCATCCCTGCTTTCTGCTGTTCCCGGCGGGAGAATACAACGGCGTGAAGCTGCGGAGCGTTCAGTACACGGCGGATTTCCGGCTGACCTATGCCGACGGCACCGTGGAGATCGTGGAGATCAAGAGCAAGTTTGTCCGGCGGATGCAGCGGGATTATCCTGTACGGCGGCGGGTGTTTCTGGAGCTGATTGCCCGTCCGGCGGGCTGGAAATTCACAGAGATCATCACGGCGGACAGCAAGGAAGAAATCAAACGCTGGCGGGAGCTGGCGGAGGAGGTATCATCATGTGGGAAAAACGGCTGACGCACTACGACAACGACGGGCGCGTGTATTCCAGCAGGGGCTACGAGGTGGCCCTTGCAAAGCTGGCGTGGTTCGAGGACAGGGAGCAGAAACGGGAGGAAATGCCCGTGTGCGGCCTGTGCCAGCGGCACCAAAAGCTGGAGACCGTGGACGGCACGGCGTTCTGGCTGGAATACGGCGAGGATGGCAGGCCCCGCCTTGTGATGGACAGCACGGCGCGGGGCGGCGGGCTGAATGTGCTGTGCGCGGAGTTCTGCCCCATGTGCGGGCGGTTCGTCGGGAAGCTGGAGGCGGCGCATGAGGAGAAATAAGCATATCCCGGCGCATTTTGGCACCAACGCGGCCCGGACGGCGCAGACGCGCTATCTGCGGGGGAAAACGCCGGAGAGCGAGCGGGTGGAGAAAAACCGGGAGGCGGCGGGCCATGTGATCTCTCTGTGCTTCATGGTGGCGCTGCATGACCGCTACGGCATCGGGAAAGACCGGCTTGACCGCGTGATCACCGCCGCAAACGGCGCGTTGGAGCGGTTTGCCGTCAACAAGCGCGGCGTGGGCATGGAGCGGGCGAAAAAGAAGCTGAACGAGGAGCTGGAGGGCCTGCTGACGGAAAAATTCGTGCTGCCCGCGTCGAAAGCGCCGAAAAGCAACCGGGATTGGGCTTTGCTGGGCGAACGGAGGGAGGCGGCGGAGATCGTGGTGAAATGCTATGCGCTGGGGACACGTCAGGCCCTCGGTTTTGGCTTGGAGCGGCTGAACGAGACCGTCCGCGCCACGGAGGACGTATTCCGGCAGTTCAACGAGTGGGCCGAGGGCGGGGACTGGTTCGGCTATAATATGCTGGCCCGGCGCATGACGGACATTCTCGGCGAGCCGGTGGATGTGGACGAGAGCGACGCGAAAGAGCCGATCTTCGGGAAAACGCTGGATTGACACCACAGGCAAGAAGATTTGGCGCGGAGCCAAGAACAGGAGGCGACGGATGCGGTATGGCAGCGTGAAGCACATAGCCCTGTACTACAAGGCAATTCCGGGGATGCTGCGCCTGCTGCGGCAGGAGCGGGCGGAATTGGAGGGCAATTATTACGGACTGCGGGGGCTGGCGTGTGACGGGATGCCGCGCGGTTCGTCGCTGGGAAAGCCGACGGAGGAAAGCGGGCTGCGGGCGCTGGAAAACGGCGTGAGCGAGCGGCTGGCGGAGATCGCGGAGACGGAGCGGGTTTTGTCCGGGGATGAAGCCTGTATTCGCGCCTGTCTGGACGCGCTGAACGGTAAGTACAAAGAGGTCATTGTGATGCGCTATGTGCGTGGGTACAGTTGGGCGAAGATCAGCGCGAGACTTGGGACGGCGGACAGCACGGCCCGCGACTGGCACACAAGGGCCATGGAGCGGCTGGGCGAGGTACTGGAGGAGCTGCCGGAAGCGGAGGCGCTGGCCCGTCGTGCGTCGCGCGCGCGTACATAATAAGCGGCAAAAAATTTTTGACTGTCCGGTGGGGCTGAGCAAGGGCTGTTTTGCCGACTGACCTTGTGGCGGAACACCACGGCGGCGGAACAGGAAAACCGGCCTTATAGGAACAAGTTTTTCAAGACTTCGCGCGTGGCGCGAAAGGGTTTCCGTGATCGTCGGGGCGGCGCTGGAAAAACAATTTGCGAATGGGAGGAAAAGACCGTGGATTTTGTGGATAAGCTGGTGGAGGGCATGAGGCGGCTTTTTGTGCGGAGAGCGAGGCGAAAAGCGCTCCGGCGGCGGTGCAGATACCTGTACAGCAGCAAGAGAAGATAAAAATGCCCCGGCGGGCCGTTTTGGTACGGTCTGCCGGGGTTTGTTCTGCACGATAGCAAGTCGGATTTGCGTTATTCGTCGGCGGGGCTGTCAAGCTCCAGCGGGCGTCCCTCGCGCTTCATGCGTTCTTCGCAGGCTTGCAGCACATACGCCTGTACGCTTTGCCCGGCGGCCTTGGCGGCGGCGCGGATGGCGTTGCCGATGGGCTTAATGGGGCGGGCGCTGATGCGGTCGCATTTGGCGTTGTAAATATCGTTGTTGCGGCGCTTGCTTTCAGGTATGGGCATGGTCAATCCTCCTTTTCCGGCTCGTCGGGGCAGTCTGTCAGGTCGATCACGATGATCTCCGGCGGCTGCGGGGTGAGCTTGTAATATTTTCCGTTTTCGTAGTGCTGATCGGTCACGCCGTCATACCAGCATATATCGCCGTGTTGGGCCTGCGCCGCCTCCATGCGGTCTTGTGCCTGCTGCTCGGTGAGACCGTCAAAGGTGAGGCGCTGGCCGTCGGCAAATTCGGCGACGAGGCGGTACGCGGGGAACACTTCGGGGACTTCGTTCATGGTCTGCCTCCCTGTTCGGTTTTGTTTTGTCGCATTATAACACGCGGGCGTGTAAAAGTCTACGGGGCAATTTTGGCGGAGGCGCGGGCTTTAATGGCATCGCGGGCCGCGATCAGCAAGGCTAACTCCTGCCGGTTTTCTGTGCGCTGATGGTTTTGGACATAGCGCTCGGCGGTTTTACACAGGTCAGCAAGGTTCATGCCGGGGCGGCCCGCTGCTTCCTGCAAACAAGCTGTCAGATGAAGAATGTGCTTGCGCTCGATCTCCTGCGCGGGTTCGCTTTGATCGCCCGCGATATATGCGCGGGCCTGAGCATCGTTCAGTTTGGCTTTCATAGGTGTCCTTTCTGCGCATTTCTTGCGGCGCGGTATGTTTCGTAGACCTCGGCGGCGGGGAATTCTTTCATGCCACAGTTCCATTTTGGGCGCGGGGTCTTGCGGAGATAGATGATCTCGCCGCCGTCGTGTTCCAAATACCATTTTTCCAGCGTTCCGTCGAGGTTGATCGTGTATCTTGTGGGGGCTGCGGTCGTGGCCATGTTGCGTCCTTTCTGCCCTCGTGACCTCCGGGGCGGGTGCTTAACTTGCTGGGCGGTTTTGTTATTCGGTCAGGCCGAGGGCGCGGCGGGCGGCGGCTTCGGCGTTGGGGGTAAGCTGGCGCTGCCACGCGCTATAGCGGGGCGACCAGCGGAAACCGTTTTGTTTCAGCGCGGCGCGGGTCTCCTCGTCGGGCTTCTCGTCAAAGAGTATCTGGAGGCGGTCGGCTTCGAGGTTGCGGACGATCTCGCCGCCGGAGAATTTTGTGCTTTCGGCGGGTTGCTCGGCCTGCTCCGTGCGCTTGTCCAGCTCGTCAAGACGGGCTTGTACGCGCTTGATCTTGCCGCGCAGGCTGGTCAATTCATAGTCGGGGATGGGGTGCTTTACCCACGGGCAGCGCTGGCAGGTGTCGGCAAAGTCGGCGGTGAGCTTGGCGGCGGCCTCGGCAGTCAGGCCGGGAAAGCCGTCAAAGGATTTGTGCTTGCGGTAATAGGCGTTCAGAGCCTTGCTTTCGTCGAGCTTGCTTTGGAGCTTCTGAAGCTGGTCGGCGAGCATTTCGTGGGCGTGGGGGTCGGCAAGGTCTACCGCGCCGGTGCCGACGGCCTCGATCTTGTTCAAGATGGCCTTGATCTCGTCGTACTCTTTCCAGAGGTCGCCCTCCCGCGCCATCTGGCGGTTGTGCTTTTTCATGTTGTAGCCGCCCGCCCCGGAGATAAACTGGCTGGGATAGCTGGCCTGATTGTGGTTGTAGTCGTTCGTCCATTGGGCAAGGCGGCGGGCGTAGCGGTCAAGCAGCGCGTCGAGCTTGTCGTGGTAGTAGGGGCTGACCTTGGCTTTCCGTGCCTCCACCAGCGCGGCGGCCTTGTCCACGGCGGCGCGGTAGCCGTTGGTGGCGCTGCCGGGCCTGTAGTCGCTCATGTGGACGCAGTAGTGAGCGTTGCGGGCGGTGTCCTCGTTGATCTCGTAATAGCGGGCGGCGGGCTTTGCTTCGGCCTGCGGCGGGGAGATCATGCTTGTCTGTTCGTACATTTTGTGTACCTCCGTTTTGTGTTTTGGGGTTTCGCTTATGGGGTGCCGTCGCTTTGTCCGGTGCGGCGGCTCCAAGGTGTCCGGTTTTGTGGTCAGTCAAGACAGGTTTCGTAACGGATGCGGTACTGCTCTTTCAGCTTGTCATAGGCGCGGGTGGTGACGGTGTAGGTGTTGCGCTGCTCGTCGTAGCTGATGCCGCGCCCGTGGAGCTGCGGGAGACCGTCGCGGAGAGGGCGGAGAAAATAATGCTTGCCGTAGTAGGAAAGATCGGCGGCGAAGTCGCAGCCGGTGGGGGCCTGCTGCATTTCGTAGCAATAGACGTATTCGCCGGGCTTGTCGGCCTGCACGGCGGGGGCCTTTTCGGCTTCCAGCGCGTCATAGTCGGGGGCGTAGCCGAACAGCTCGCCGGTTTCGGGGTCGTAGCGGCTGGCGGAGAAGTCCGGGACGAAAAGCGTTGTCTGCGGGTCGATTTGGCGGGCGTATCCGCCGGGGACGGGGGCAAAGGTGCCGTTGATCTTGCGTTCGATGGATGCCATGTTGTTTACCTCCTGATTTCGTTGTCGAGGGCGGCCAGCGCGGCGGCCATGCCCTGCTCAAAAATGCGGGTGTTCTCTGCGTTGGACTTCGTGAGATCGTTTGCGTAGCTGCAGGCGGGCCAGAGCGGGCAGTCACACGCGCCGCGCCCGGCGTTGTAGTGCTGATTGCAGATGGTTTCGATGCGTTCGCCTGTCTCGGCGGGGATGTAAAGCCATGCCATTTTGTGTACCTCCGTTTTGTGATTTGGTTTTGTGCGTGGGGTCGGGTCGCTTTGCTCGGTGCGGCCCGTCCAAGGTGTCCGGCGGCTGGGGGGTCAGACGCTATCGGCCAGCGGAACGACGAGTGGCTCCCGTTCCTCGCATACGGCGTACTGCTTCCAGCGGTAGCCCTGAAAACAGCGGTTTTTGGTCAGCGCCTCGCGGGGGATGTAAAGCTGCTTGTATTCCAGCGCGTACATGGTCAAGCCTCCTCGCTGATCTCGACGGCGGCGGGGCGGTGCTTGTGCATCGCGGCCTCGGCCTCGTCGAGACTGTGAAAATATCCGGCGGTGCTGCTGGGGTGGCGCAGGCAGCAGCTATCCTCCAGCACGGAATACCAGTTTTCAAACAGCGTTTCACCTGCAAGGCAAATGATGTCATGCCGCTCGTTCCCATCGCGGTATTGCTTGATGATCTCCATTTTGTGTACCTCCGTTTTGTGGTTTAGGTGTTACCCATGAGCGCCCGCCCCGGTGGGGCGGCTGGACTTGCACCAGCGGCGGCGGATGCCGTCGGCCTTGCGGGTTTTGGGTCAGGCGACGCGGAAATAATAGGCGTTCTTCTTGCCGCTCCACTTGCCGCCGTCGGCCTCGATGGCTTTTGCGTGGGGCTTTGTGTCACCGGAGAGCCAGACCACCGGCGCGGCGGTGGTTGCGCCCTTGATGGTGGCCGTCAGGCCGTCCACCTCTGCCCAGCGGGCCGCGATGATCTCGGCGGCGGTTTTGGGTTCGACGGTCTCGGCGGCGGGCTGTTCCGTCTTGGTTTCGTGCAGCTCGGCCAGCTTGTTTTTCAGTTCGGTGATCTCGTTCGCTGCCCGGTACAGATCGCCGCGCAACGCGGCGGCTTCTTCCTGAGACTGGGCCAGCTCGGCGCGGAGCTTGTCGGCCTCGCCGGTTTTGGCGTTGTTCCCGGCGGCCTCGGTGAAAAAGGCCCGGACGGCGCGGACGGTTTCGGGTTCGGCCTTAATGGGCATGACCACGGCAAACGGTTCATCGTCGCAATAGGCGACGGCGGCGGAGATCGCGGACGTGGTGCGGAGTTGGGCGGCGGGGTGCAACGCGGCGATGAATTTTGTGTCGTAGATCGCGGCGAAATCGGCGGCGACGTTGTAGTAGCAGACGGCGGCGGCCTTGGGGGTCTGCACGGTCAGCGGGGAGCGCTGGAGGGGCTGCGCGTCGGCGTTGGCTTTCAGCGTGTCGGCGTACAGCCTGACGAGATCGAGCTTGTGCGCGTCGTCCTCGTGCTTGCCGTCCTTGTCAAGCGTCCAGTTACCCGGCTCGCAGCAGGTGAAGCCCTGCACGGTGGCGGCGTACTCCGGCGGGTTCATGGTGCAGAGAAGAAAGCCGTTGCATACGTAGATCGTGCCGTCCTCGGTAACTTGGCAGACGAGGCGCGGCGAGCCTTTCAGGGCCTTGGCGGTGGCGGCGGTGTAGCGTCCTGTGAATTTCATCTTGTGTTCCTCCTGATCTTGTTTTTGGGTTTTGCTTCTGGGGCTGGGTTGCTTTGTGCGGTGCAGCCCTGCTAAAGTATCCGCTTGCGCTGGGTCAACGCTTGGACTTCTCCACCTGCAAGGCGTGGAACAAATGGGCCTTTGCCATGTAGAAATGCGGGTCGGTCTCCGGCGCGTCTTTTCCGGCGGCCTCGGCGGCCTCACGGGCGGCCTTGCCGGGCTTGTCGGTGTACTTCCAGAGCTGGCAGGTGATGGCGGACTTTGCGCCCTTTTTCACGCTGTAGCCCATGCGCTTCCACTCGGCGAACGTGTGGAACTGATCGGCGGCCAGCATGGCGGTGAAGATGTCCTCGGCGGTGTCCGCACTGCCCTCGTCAACGGTGATCGTGACGTTGGCGCGGCGGGCGGCGAGCTGATCGGCGGTGTAGGTAGCGTTCACCAGCTCGGCGAGCTGGGCGGGGGTGAAGCTGGCGCGGACGTTCTCAAAAATGATCTAGTTGTTAGTCATGGCGTTTTTCCTTTCCGGCCTTGGCGGCCTGTACACGGTGTCGTGTTGTTTGCTGTGGCTCGAATGTAACACGGCACCGTGTATTTTGTCAAGCGTTTTTTTGAAATTTTTTTCGGGGCTGGGGTGTTCCCCCGTAGGGGGAAATTTTTTTGGCCTGCCCTGCTGGGCTTGCGTTCTGCGGGCGGGTGTGCTATGCTTTAGCCGTGGCCGGGCGGCGGCGAACTCGCTGCCCGTGCCGGGTGTGTAGCGTCGGGCCGTGCCTTGCTGGGGTGGCCCGGCGCTTTACTTGTTCAGCCGCTCGCGGAGCTTTTCGCGGAACTCCTCGATGGTCTTGCACTCGTCAGCGAGTATCAAGAGCCGGAGCCGTTCGGCCTCCTGCGCTTGCTGTACAAGCAATTCGCCTGTGTTCGGCGTGGTCATGTTCACCTCCCCTTTCTGGTCGCCGTGGTCGGCGGTTCGCTGGGCGGCGGTCGCTGTGGCCGTCCGCTTGCCCTGCATGATAGCGGCGGATTTTTGCGCCGTCAATAGGGCTGTTTTCGTTCCCCAGTCCCCCTTTAGGGGGGACGTGGGGAAGTTTTTTTGCACAAAATTCCGTGGCGTTTTCTGTGCAAATCGCTGCATTTGGGGGACTATAGGGGGCATATTAACTTAGCTTATCCGGGGACGATACCGGGCGCGGTAAATACCCTCGGCGGCGGCTCCGGCCTGCCCGGCGGCAGATCGGCAGACCGGCGCGGCAGGCGGTCGCGGCGGCAGATCATCCACCGGCGGCAGGCGGTCGGGGTGGGCGGCTCCGATGGGGGCGGCGGTCGGCACGGCGGCAGACAGTCGGCAGGGCGGCGGCCAGCTCCAGCAGTTGGCAGGACGGCCAGCCATCCGCCAGCGCCGCCAGCCGAGCGGGCGCAGGAGATACCAAACGCGCAGGCCCGCGCAGAGATACCATGCCGCGCAGGCGCACAGGCGCAGCGCCAGCCATCCACCGCCAGAGCGGCCAGCCCTCCACCAGCGCCGCCAGCCAGCAGGCCACAGGAGATACCAAACGCCCGCGCCCGCGAAGATACCACGACGCGCAGGCCCGCGCGAAATTCTAAACGCGCCCGCGCGAGGTACTGGCGGCGCGGCAGTCGTCCTTTGCGGGTTCGGAAGCCCAAAATTTTTTTAGGTAAGGGGTCAAAAAATCGCTTCCGGGGAGCCGGGGCAGGAAAAGTTGGCGGGGTCAAAAATGCGACAGAGGAAGAAAACGGGGCGGTTTTGGGCAAAAAAGAAGCCGCCTATGCGGCGGCTGATGGCGAGAACGGCTGGCGGCTGTAATATGGAACGGGCGGGCGCTCGCGTATGCGCGAGAAGCTACGGGCTGCGGCGAGGTCGGCGGCGATGAAGCGTCTGGCGGCGGGTATCATTTTCGTGGCATCACGAAAATGGTCAGAGGGAGAGCGGGACGACGATGCCGCGACGGGAAATAGAAAAGCGGAACTGCCTACAGTCTGTTGGCAGCTCCGCTATTATTCTTTCTGTTCCAAATCGCCGGTGAGCCATACGAGGGAAACACCGAGGACGCGGGCGAAGATGGCAAGCTCATAATCGGTAACGAAACGGTCGCCGGTCTCAATGCGGCTGATTGCCTCTCGCCCCAGACCGACACCATAGACCTGCATCTTGGCGGCAAGGACATCTTGGGATAGGCGTTGGGCAGTTCGTGCCTGATGTATTCGGTCGCCGGAGATGTTGGCCCGCCCGGAGTAATCATATATTTTCATAAGCCGTCCCTCCTGTTCTGCTTGACAATACCATTTTTTATGGATAATCTTGTAATAAAGATTTACAAAATATAGGAAAGCAGAGAAAAAAGACAAAAAGATTTACAATATGCCGAGGCGGAGAACGCGGTGACGAGGGATAATGTGCAGAGGAGGGGCGGCGTATCATGGGAGTGTTGCGGGAGTTGGTAAGGGCGTTCCGGGACGGATTTAACAACGGCACAGGGAAAGCCAAAGAAGAACAAAAAGCAGGTGTCGAATATGGAACTCCTGCGGAGGAATACCGCCAAAAAGATATGACGGTCGAGCGGGAATGGTTATATCCGGCAGGGCTGCCTACATTCGAGACGCTGGCAGGAGAGGGACACGCTGACCCTCGCGGACTTGTGTACGCAATACTTCTGTTTAACATGGAGAGAAAAAGACCGTTTTCGGATGAGGATATTTCCTATCTTGACTTTGGGAAAAAGAGTACGGCTTATTCAGCTCTGCGGAAAAGTGGGCTGATTGCGCCGCTGGAGCCGTGCGAGGAAATGGCGGAGCTTTATACGAGGGAAGAAATGGAGAAACTTGCCGAAGAACACGGCGTTTCAAAAAGCGGGAACAAGCATACACTCGCCAAAAAGCTGCTTAACGGTGGCGTTAAGATCGACCGGAGAAAGCACAGGGGGCGTTTGTTCCGACTTACGGAAAAAGGAAAGAACGTTATCTTGGAGTACCGCGCGGACGAGGAAGCGGCGATACGTTGCGCCGCAATGTCGCTTAGAAATCTGAACTATGGTGGGGCTGTTGCAGCCTACCGAGACTTTGATAAAAAATGGGGCTTTGCGCACACTTCGGGAAAGAAGCATACTATATTCGCACACTATGATATTCCTCGATGCAGGTTTAGGTTTATAGAAACCTATCCGATGTGGGAACTGGAGAACACGAGGAATTTTAAGGACACGCTGCGGGCCTGCCTGATCGCGGGCTTGATGCGAGGATGTGAAGATAGGCTGGCATTGAGGTACAATGTGGAAAGCCTGTGCAACGAAACGATAAGATGTCCCGGACTGACAGGGCTTTTTGACTATGAAAAAGAAGTTCTGTGGAAGATACAGGAACAGATCAACCACGATGCGGGGAGCGCACTTGAATACTACATATCACACGTTCTCTATTTGAGCAGAAAAGAGGTCAGAGGATATTAAGGCGGATAGCCCGAAAAAATTTTTCGGGATTAGCAACTTCCGCAGGTTTTTCGTGATAATATCATACCGTGGAATAAAGCCCGTGGCGGAAACGCTGCGGGCTTTGCCATTGGTGCGTCCTGCGCCGGTCGAAGCCCTGCGTTCCTACGCGGGGTATTTCCGTAGGCCGAGCGGGACGCACAGCTATTTGGAGGTGTGAAATGCCGAAGCGGAGCAAGTCGCGCGACACCGCCAAGGCTGCATACATCGCCCGCAAGGCGGCGGGCGAGGAAGTAAGCCTGCGGGAGCTGGCGCAGGAGCAGGGGGTGAGCTATCAAACCCTGCGGAATTGGAAAGCAGCGGACAAGTGGGATGAAGCTCTGCCAAAGAAGCGGCGGGGCGGTCAAACGGGAAACCGCAACAGCGCAGGAAAGAAAAACGCTGCCGGAAGCCATGCGGGCGCACCGGCGGGAAATAAGAACGCAGAAAAGGACGGAGCGTACAGCGCCGTCTTTTTTGATATGCTCTCGGACGCAGAGCGGGAGATCGTACAGCGAACACCGCTGGGAAGCCGCGCCGCGCTGGAGCATGAAATGCAAATCCTGAAATTCCGGGAGCATAAGATACTCGCCAAAATCGCGGAGTATGAGGAAGCCCCGGAGGACAGCCTGTACATCAACAGCCTGATGGACATGAGAGTGCCGGGCGGACGCGGCAAGGACAAGCAGGACGGTGCCTTACAGAGCATGGGAATGTACAGCAAGGACAGCGCGTTCAGCCGTGTGCTGAAATTGCAGGAGGCGCTATACAAGGTGCAGGGCCGCATCGCCAAGATTGCGGACAGTCTGCGGGCGCTGGAGGAGAGCGAAAAGCGCATGACGCTGGAGCGGGAAAAGCTGGAGCTGCTGCGTATGAGAGCCACCGGCGCGGTGGATGTACCAGACCCGGAAACGGATGGAGAGGACGCAGAGGAGATGGCATAATGGAAAGCATTTTAACAATCCTGCTGGGCGGTGTGTTGCTGGCTGCGGCTTTGCTGGGTGGGGCGCTGGCGGTTCCACATCCGTGGGGGATTGTGCCGACGGCGGTGGTCATAGCTGGATGGACAGCGGTGTGCTGCTTTCTGGCAGTCACGCAGTTGGAAATGCTGGGTATGCTGGTCACGGCGATTGTGGCAATCTTCACAGCAGTTCGTCTGGGGGAAGGGCGGTAGATGAAATGACACTCTACACAAGCAAAGTAGTGGCCCAGTGGTTATGCCTGACGGAGCGGCGGGTACGCCAGCTTCGGGACGAGGGCGTGATCGTGGAGGCCCGACCGGGGCTTTACGAATTACAGCCAACAGTGGCACGGTACATCACCTACATAGGCGGCGCGGGCAAGGAAACGCTGACAAACGAGCGCATGATGCTGACGCGGGCAAAGCGTGAGGCGGCGGAAATGGAAAACGACCTGCGGCGGGGTGAGGTACACCGCACGGCGGACATCGAGCGGGGCATCCAGTCCATGTTCCTGAACATCCGCAGCCGCTTCCTGGCGCTGCCCGCCAAGCTCTCTCCCACCCTGTCCACCATGGGCGGAGATCAGACGGGTATCTTCGACGAGCTGAAAGGGGCCATCGAGGAAATTCTGGAGGAAATGAGCGATTACCGGGTGGCCTTTGCGGCGGAGGACGGTGAGGACGATGGAGAAGCAGAAAAAGAAACACCCATGTAGCGGGTGCGTGTGGCGGGTGCAGACCAGTGAGGACAAGGTGCTGTGTATGTTCCCACGCTGCGTGAGAAAAGAATATGAGCGCTACTGGCCGCAGGGGAAGCAGAGCGATGAAAAAGCGAAAGATCATTGATCTGCCAAAGCCGACGCTGGAGCTGTTGGCACGGTGCGCGGCGGTGCTGAAACCGCCCCCGGCTTTGACGCTTTCGGAGTGGGCAGACCGATACCGGGTGCTGTCGGCGGAGAGCAGCGCGGAGCCGGGGCGCTGGCACACGGACAAGGCACCATACCAGCGGGAGATCATGGACGCAATCGGCGACCCGCACATCCGCAAGGTGGTGATCATGAGCGCGGCGCAGATCGGCAAGACCGACGCTTTCATCCTCAATCCGCTGGGCTACTACATGGACTACGCCCCGGCTCCCATCCTCGTGATGCAACCGACGCTGGACATGGGACAGACCTTTTCCAAAGACAGGCTCGCGCCCATGATACGGGACACGCCGGAGCTGCGGGACAAGATCGACGTGAAAAGCCGCTATTCCGGCAACACCATCATGAAGAAGAATTTCCCCGGTGGCCACATCACCATCGTGGGCGCGAACAGCGCAACGGGCCTTGCCAGCCGTCCCATCAAGGTGTTGCTGGCGGACGAGGTTGACCGCTATCCGGCCAGCGCCGGAACGGAGGGCGACCCGCTATCCTTGGCCCAGAAGCGACAGACGACCTTTTGGGACAAAAAGACGGTGATCGTCTCCACGCCGGTCATTAAGGGCCAGAGCCGCATCGAAACGGAGTTCAACCAGTCCACGCGGGAGGAATGGAACGTGCCATGCCCGGAGTGCGGGGAGTATCAACCCCTCGTGTGGGCCAACGTGGTATTTGACAAGGACGACCCGCAGGGCGAGGTGCTGTATAAGTGCGAGCGCTGCGGTGTAGTGAACGGAGAATACAAGTGGAAGCAGGCAAGCAAGCGCGGTCGCTTTGTGCCGGAGAACCCCGGCGCGGAGGCGCGGGGCTTTCACCTGAATACGCTGGCCTCCACGTTCTGCTCATGGAAAGAGATCGTGCAGAAATTCCTTGTGGCAAAGGAGCAGCTTGATCAGGGAAACCCGGAGGGCATGAAAGTCTGGGTGAACACGGAGCTGGGCGAAACGTGGGAGGAGCAGGGCGAGCAGGTGGAGGATGCCGCGCTGCTGAACCGGCGGGAGCTGTACGATGCGGACGTGCCGGAGGGAGTGCTGGTTCTGACAGCCGGTGTGGACGTGCAGGATGACCGCTTCGAGGTAGAGGTGGTCGGTTGGGGCATCGGCAAGGAGAGCTGGGGCATCCGCTACCAGAAGATATACGGCGATATGCTGAAAGAGCAGGTATGGCAAGACCTCGACAATTTTCTGCTGGGCGGCTTCAAGAAAAAAGACGGGACGGTGCTGCACATCATGAGCGCCTGCATCGACACCGGCGGCCACCACACAGATCAGGTATACCGCTTCACGGCGGAACGGTGGGAGCGAAAGATATGGTCGATCAAAGGCAAGGGTGGCGCGGATGTGCCGTATATCCGAAACCCCACCACCAACAACCGCGTGAAAACGCCGCTGTTCATCATCGGCGTGGACGCGGGAAAGGCCCTGCTGTATCAACGACTGCGGCACGAGACCAAGGGGCCGAACTATTGCCACTTCCCACTCAATGAGGAAGCGGGCTATGACGAGCAGTATTTTATCGGCCTGACAGCCGAGAAAATGGTGGTGCGCTGGCGCAAGGGAAGAAGCGTTGTGGCGTGGGAGCTGAAAGACAGCAAGCACAAGCGCAACGAGCCGCTTGACCTGCGCAACTACGCTACGGCGGCGCTGGAGATCGCTAACCCCATTTTGCAGGAGGGCGAGATCGCAAAACCTATCAGAAAACGTCCGGCGGGCCGCCGGAGGCGGGGAGGGATTTAATTGGCAATCTTTACGAAAGAAATGTGTCAAAAGAAACTGAACACATGGCTGGCGGCGGAGGAGGCCATCGCCACCGGCCAGAGCTATCAGATCGGCAGCCGTATGCTGACGCGAGCTGACTTGAAGCGGGTGCGCGAGGAAATGGAATACTGGGCCGGAAAGCTGGCCGAGGCAGAGGCAGAGAATAAGCACGGCGGACGAAACCGCGCCTATCGTGCCGTGGCCCGCGACGTATGAGGAGGGAGCGCATGATGAAACCGAACATCCTTGACCGGGCAATCATGACCGTGGCTCCCGTCCACGCGGCGAAGCGGGCGGCGGCGAGAGCCGCGCTGAGCGTGATCAACAGCGGGTACGGCAACTACGGAGCCAACCTGACGAAAAAGAGCATGAGGGGATGGATGTACCACGGCGGCAGCGCCAAGGAGGACATCGAGGACAACATCGACATTCTGCGGCAGCGGAGCCGAGACGCTTACATGGGCATCCCAACGGCCACGGCGGCGCTGAAAACCATGCGGACGAATGTTGTAGCAGGCGGGTTGATGCCAGCACCGCAGCTCGACAGCGACTATCTGGGGCTGGACGAGGCGGCGGCGGAGAAGCTGCAAGCGCAGATCGTGCGGGAGTTCGCCCTGTGGGCGGACACGCCGGTATGCGACGCGGAGCGGATGGACAACTTCTATCAGCTCCAGCAGCTCGCCTTTTTGAGTTACCTGATGAACGGCGACACCATCGCCCTGCTGCCAATGAAGCATCAGGCGGGAGCGCCGTATGACCTGCGTGTGCGGCTGATCGAGGCAGACCGGGTATGCAGCCCGGACGGTTTTGACCGGCTGATGCCATGTACCGTGCAGGGCTACGAGGTGCAGAGCATCGTACAGGGCGTGGAGACAGACGCGGACGGTATGGTGACAGCCTACTGGATATGCAACCGGCATCCGCTGGGCAGCAACAGCGCCGTGGACGCGGCGGGGCTGACGTGGCAAAGAGTGGAAGCCTACGGCGATACAACCGGGCGGCGGAACGTGCTGCACATCATGAGCCGCGAGCGCATCGGCCAGCGGCGGGGCGTTCCCCTGCTGGCCCCTGTGCTGGAGAGCCTGAAACAGCTTGGCCGCTATACGGACGCGGAGATCACGGCGGCGGTGATCAGCGCCATGTTCACGGTGTTCGTGAAGTCACAAAACCCGTCGGACGGCAGACCGTTTGGAGAAATGATACCGGCGGAGGAGCTGATCGACAGCGCCGACCAGAGCAGCATCGAGCTGGGGCCGGGGGCCATCATTGACCTGAACCCCGGCGAAGAGGTGCAGTTTGCAGACCCGAAGCACCCAAACACCGGGTACGACGACTTCACGAACGCCACCATCCGCCTGATCGGCGCGGGGCTGGAGATACCGCCGGAAGTGATGATGAAGCAGTTCACCACCAGCTATTCGGCGGCTCGCGGCGCACTCAACGAGTTCTGGCGCACCTGTAGTATGCAGCGGGACTGGTTCACGGACGATTTTTGCCAGCCGGTCTATGAGGAGTGGTTCGCAGAGGCGGTCGCCCGTGGGCGTATCCACGCGCCGGGCTTTTTCACCGACCCGGCGCGGCGCAAGGCGTACACGGCCTGCGCGTGGAACGGCCCGGCACGGACGAACCTGAACCCCGTACAGGAGGTGGATGCCGCCATCAAGCGAGTGGATGCAGGTTTCAGCACGGCGCAGGAGGAGACGGCACAAATGACCGGCGGGGACTACAACCGCAACATCAAACTGCGCGTGACGGAGGCCAAGCGCAAGCGCGAGGTGGACGAGATCGGAAAAGCGCAGACGGCAGGAGAATAGGAGGAAAACAGAAATGCCCGAAAACAAGAAATTCTGGAAATTCTGCAATCAGGCAGGAAACAAGGTAGAGCTGCTGCTTTACGGCGACATTTCGCAGACGAGCTGGTGGGGCGACGAGGTGACCCCGAAGCAGTTTGCGGAGGAGCTGGCCGGTCTGGGAGCGCTGGACGAGATCACGGTGCGCATCAATAGCGGCGGCGGCGACGTGTTCGCAGCGCAGGCCATCGGCAACCAGCTTGAACAGCACCCGGCGGCGGTGACGGCGAAGATCGACGGCCTGTGTGCCAGCGCGGCAACCATCGTCGCCTGCCACTGCGGCAAGGTGATCGCCGCAAACGACAGCACCTACATGGTGCATCCGGTGCGCATGGGCGCTTGCGGCTACTACAACGCCGAGGAATTGCAGAAGTACATCGAGGCGATGAACGCCATCCGGGAAAGCATCGTGGGCCTGTATGCGAAAAAGACGGGCAGGGATAAGGACGAGGTGGCCGGATGGATGGACGAGACAAGCTGGTGGACGGCGGCGCAGGCAAAGGAAAACGGCTTTATCGACGAGTTGACGGACGAGGCGGACGGAACGGTGATCGAAAACCGGGACGGGCTACTGTTCGTCAACAGCGTCAACACACACCTGCCTTTCGACAAGGCACCCAACTTTGTACAAAGCAGCAAGGCAGCTCCCGCCTCCTGCTCTGTAAATAACAAATGCCATAAGGAGGTAACGAACATGGCAAACGAGATCAAGACCGTGGACGACCTGCGCGGGGCCTATCCCGCACTGGTCAATGAAATCGAGGAGGCGGCGGCGAACAAAGCGACGAGCGACGAGCGCCAGCGCATCCACGACATCGAGGACATGGCCCTGTCCGGCAGCGAGGCGCTGACGAACGAGGCCAAGTTCACAAAGCCGGTGAGCGCCAGCGAGTACGCTGTGGCCATGATGAAAGCTGCCAAGGAGAGCGGCAACGCATGGCTCAACGGAGCAAAGGCCGATGCCAACAAGAGCGGCATGGGCGGCGTGAAGAACGACGGCGGCACCGGCGGCGGTACGGGCAAGCAGGACGAGTTCATGGACGCGATCAAGTCCATGGGCAAGAAGCAGTAAAGGAGGAGAAAGAACATGAGTATGGATTTGGCGAAAAAGACATTTTCCACGCAGCCGGATTACCTGATCGCAGGGAATGCGGAGATCGTTACGGCAGTCAAGGAGGCATCCGCTGCCTTGAAGCGCGGCGCTCCCGTGGTTCTCAACAGCGACGGCAAGCTGGCCGCCATCAGCGTGAGCGGCAGCAGTGCCCCCTACACCGTGACCACCACGGGTCTGTACGGCATTCTGGCGGAGGATGTCGCATCGGGCGAGGACGGCATTGTGTACCTCTCCGGCGAGTTCTTCGCCGACGCGCTGGTGCTGCCCGCCAACGCCACCGCTGCGGACGTGGAGGTTCCTCTGCGCAACCTCGGCATCTACTTGAAGTAAGGAGGAAGAAAGACTATGGCTAACGAAGTGAACATTTACTCCCCCCGCTATCTGGCGGAGGTGGTGAGACAGACCCCTGCCGTACACACCTATTTCCGCGACACCTTTTTCACCAACGTCAAGACGTTCGCTACCGAGCGCGTGGACATCGACCTTGTGAAAGGCGACCGCCGCATGGCGGCCTTTGTCCATCCCCGCGTGGGCGGCAAGGTGTTGAAAGCCAACGGCTACCAGACCGAGAGCTACAAGCCCCCTCTGATCAACCCCTATGACGTGACCACCGCTGACCAGCTCATGACCCGCCTGCCGGGCGAAGATCTGTACAGCGGCATGACCCCCGCTCAGAGGGCCGCGCAGAAGCTCATGGAGGAGTACGCCACACTGAACGACGCGACCACGCGCCGCGAGGAGTGGATGGCGGTGCAGGCCATCGTGACCGGCACCATCCCCATTGTGGGCGAGGGCGTGAACGAGACCATCGACTTCGGCCTGACCAACAAGAAAACCCTGACCGGCGACAACAAGTGGGGTGGCACCAAGGCCGACATCCTCGGCAACCTTGGTGACTGGACGGATGCGGTGCTGCACGGCGGCTTCGCCAACGTGGACACCATCATCATGGGCAAGACGGCCAAGGCAAAGTTCTTTGCCGATGCCAACGTGCAGAAGATGCTGGACAACCGCCGCATGAACCTCGGCGAGATCGCCCCCCGCGACCTGCCCAACGGCGTGAAGTACCTCGGCCACCTGAATGACCCCAGCCTTGACATGTACGTTTACGGCGAGGTCTACTACGACGACTGGACTAACCCCGACGCGCCGGAGACCAAGCCGCTTATCCCGGACAACATGATCATCCTGATCAGCTCCAGACCCAACTATATGATGGCCTACGGCGCCTGCACCTACATCGAGGACGCATCCGGCCTGTGGGTGACCTCCCAGACCAGCCGCGTCCTGCGCAGCTATGTGGAGCATCATCCCGACCGCCGCATGGTGGAGCTGCAGGCGCACCCGCTGCCCATCCCCGACAAGGTGGATAGCTGGCTGGTGGCGACCGTGTGCTGACATGGCGCTGTTCGAGCTAAAGCAGGAATACAGCGGAGCGGAGGGGGCTGCCCCTCCGCTCACCTTTAAGGACTGTGCCGCAGCGGACATCGACGCGGCTTTCTTTGAGCAGGACGAACACGCGGACTGGCATACGGTTGACGGCAAGGACGCACTGGTGATCGTGGACGATCAACGGCTCAAAGAGCATAGCGCCCATTGGGAGGCGGGAGCCAAGCAGAACTTCGACACGGGACTGTATACGGCCTACACAGTGCTGTATATCCGCGTGAGCGACTACGGGCCGAAGCCGAAAGTGGGAAAGCACCTCGTTCTGGACAAAGGGACGAACCGGCAGCGGTCGTATACCATCCTCAACTGCGAGGAGGAGGCGGGCGTGTACCGCATTTCCATGGAAAGGACGCGGCAATGAGCAGAGTAACCTATGACGCAGGGAACCTGACCATCGAAGTGGACGGGCTGGACACCGTGGCGGCGGCGCTGGGCGATTTGAAGAAAAAGACCCCGGCGGCGGCCAAGGTAGCCATCAACGCCACGGCACGGCAGGCCCGCAAGCTGATGATCGCAAAGGCAAAGGCGCGGTACGCCGTGAACGCGGCGGGCAGGCGGCACCTAAAAGACCTTGTGCAACGGAAAAAGGCCAGCAACACCAGTTTGAGCGCAGAGCTGCACATCGCAAAGATGCGCAACGATCTCGGTTATTTCCAACACAGGCCGACGGAGCGCTTTACCGGGCGCGAGGTTTTGCACCACGCGCCAAAGTATGTGAAAGCCCGTGTTCTGAAAGCCTCGTCCATGGCGGCGCTGACAGGCAATGCCAACATGAGCAAGGGCTTTCTTGTACAGTTCAAGAGCGGCCACATCGGCATGGTGCAGCGACAGATCGGCTCCAGTTCCAGCCACACGGTCACGGAGCGGGGCCGCCCAAGGTGGCGAAACAAGGACGGTAAGGTGGAAAAGCTGGTGACGATGGGAAGCCCGTCGGCCTCGGCAATGCACTCTACCGTCTGGCCGATGGTGGAGCCGGAGGTGTCCGAGTATCTGCAAGACCGACTGATGGAGCAGACCGAACGGGTGCTGGCGCGAGCGGCGAGGAGGAAGTAAGCCATGAAGAACTATATGGATGCGGTGAGGGCCGCAGGCATCGGGCGAACTCCCCAGCTCTGCCAAGACGCGCTGATCGAAACGCTGGAGGAGCTTTTCGCCGGGAAGAAGTACAACGGCCAGCAGAGCCGCAAGGAGCTGAAAATCTTCAAGCAGGATTTGCCGGTGCCGGAGGACTATGACGCGGATGTGGACACGGACGCGG
>ERZ857757.1019-NODE-1019-length-24359-cov-11.966055_pt1 | contig 24359 bp, 20 predicted proteins | sample MGYA00519764_ERZ857757 | MGnify/ENA primary metagenome ERZ857757 (study PRJEB31778, sample SAMEA3449359) | human gut metagenome | biome: human gut; feature: human-associated habitat; material: faeces | place: United Kingdom | collected 2010/2012 ... | reverse complement strand
TCTTTCCTGCAGCAACACGGGAGATTTCTCTATAGTTATCAAAGATAGGCATAGTATCAAAATCCCTGTTGACCGGAGGTCTTACGCTGACCTGTCCTATCGAAATGGCACCGCCGTGAGTTCTTTTGCAGACACCTTTCTGTTCAAGCAGTCGTAGATCTCTACGTGCAGACTCATCGGATATACCGTATTTACTTGTAATTTCAGCAATGGTGATCTTACCATTTGCTTTAATAGTATCTGATATTTCTTGATGGCGTTCTTCAATAAACATAATTATACCTCCAAACTGAGAATAATGTGTTATCGAATTCGACATCATCATTATACAACACATTCGGTAATATATCAACAATTTCGGTAATCGGGTTTGCGTATATTTAGTGAATCACATAGCTATGCTTTTGTAAGGGCGAAGGGTGTATTTCGCTATCAAACGCTGAGGGATTATAGAATAAATCTACCCGAAAATAATTCATCTTATTTCGGCTCGTAAGAGGAAAACAAATAACACCGGAACACAAAACTGGTGAAGCGCTTTGAAATTATAGCGTTTTAGAGGGTTTAATAGATAAAACGAAATTTATCCAATTCATTGACCTTAATTATAGACCTTTATTTCTTCAATTCCCAATACAAATACAATGGAATTTTCTGAAGCCATGCCATCGCAACAGATATTTTCGTCTGTTCATCGCTAGCACGAGGTTCATTCATATCCACAATCGTTAATCCGACTTTGATAAATGCTTTCACATAATCTTCCATAATTTTCACGCTTTCATATTGAGCGCTTCCTACTTATTCTCTGTAGAGAAATAAGAAAGATTTTCTTAAATTTTCTTGCGAAACCGTCCTATGTTCCATATAGTGAAAGGAAAAACGGAAAGAATCCCCATTTCCTATATTTTTTGCAAAACTTTATCTTTGGCAAGGATGGGATACATAAAAACAGCGTAACCGAAGTTACGCCGTTTTCCTGAAAACAATCTATGCTGTTTTATGAGTGCCGCCCTAACACCGGATTTATTTGCCGATGGCGTTGCCGGTATAGAGCTGGTAATACCGGCCCTTTTCCGCAATCAGCTGGTCGTGGGTTCCCCGCTCGATGATGCGGCCCTGTTCCAGCACCAGGATACAGTCGGCGTTGCGGACCGTGGACAGCCGGTGCGCAATGACAAAGGTGGTACGCCCTTTCATCAGCCGGTCCATCCCCTCCTGAACCAAGGACTCGGTGCGCGTATCGATAGACGAGGTAGCCTCGTCCAGGATCAGCACCGGAGGATCCGCCACCGCCGCCCGCGCAATGGCGAGCAACTGGCGCTGTCCCTGGCTCAGGTTGGCGCCGTCGCCGGTCAGTACCGTCTGATAGCCGTCCGGCAGCCGGCGGATGAACCCATCGGCGTTGGCCAGCCGGGCCGCCTCCATACATTCGTCATCCGTGGCATCCAGCCGGCCGTAACGGATATTGTCCATTACAGTGCCGGTGAACAGGTGGGTATCCTGCAGCACCATGCCCAGCGACCGCCGCAGGGAGTCCTTGGCGATGTCCTTCACGTCGATGCCGTCGTAGGTGATCGTCCCCTCCTGCACGTCGTAGAACCGGTTGATCAGATTGGTGATGGTGGTCTTTCCCGCGCCGGTAGAGCCAACGAAGGCGATCTTCTGGCCAGGCTTTGCGAACAGGGACACGTCCCGCAGCACCGTCTTTTCCCCATCGTAGGAGAAGGTCACATGGTTCAGCCGCACGTCGCCCCGCAGCTCCACCAGCGTGCCGTCGGGCTTCTTCCAAGCCCAGTGGCCGGTGCGCTGCGACGTTTCCGTCAGCGTATCGCCGTTCTTTTCCACCCGGACGATGACCGTCTTGCCCTCGTCCGTCTCCGCCGGTGTGTCCATCACGGCGAAGATACGTTCCGCGCCGGCAGCGGCGGACAGCAGCATATTCAGCTGCTGGCTGATCTGGGCCACCGGCTGGCTGACCTGCTTCACATACAGCAGGTACGCACCCAGCGAGCCCACGTCGAACACGCCGCCGATGGCCAGCAGGCCGCCCACGCAGCAGGTGACGGCGTAGTTGATCTTGCTCAGGTTGCCCATGGCGGGCATCATCATACCGGCGTAGGCCTGGGCCGCTGTGGCCGCGTCGCGGTACTCTCCGTTCAGCCCGGTGAACCTCCGTACGGCCTCCGGCTCGTGGTTAAAGACCTTGATGACCTTCTGTCCCTCGATCATTTCCTCGATATAGCCGTTCATGGCGCCCAGTGCCGCCTGCTGCCGCTGGAAATTCACCCGGCTGCGGCCGCCGATGACCTTCACCACCACGCCCATCAGCGCCAGGAACAGAAACGTGATCAGCGTCAGCCACGGGTTCAGCACGATCATCATCACCACCGTGCCCACAAAGGTCAGCACGTTGGAGATGATGCTGGCAAAGCTGCTGTTCAGCATCTCCGACACGGTGTCGATGTCGTTGGTGAACCGGCTCATCAGGTCGCCGGACTGGTGCTGGTCGTAATAGCTTACCGGCAGCTCCTGCAGGTGGTCGAACAGGTCCTGCCGGAGGGCCGCCACCGTCCGCTGGGCCACATGGACCATGATGCGGGCGTAGGCAAAGGAGCACAGGGAGCTGACGGCGAACAGCCCGCCCATCAGCACCAGCATTTTCAGCAGACCCGGGAAATCGCCGGGGATGATATAGTCGTTCAGCAGCGGCTTGAGCATATAGCTGGTGGCCACGCTGCCGGCAGAGCTGGCGACCAGGCAGATCGCCACCACCGCCAGCGCGCCCTTATAGCGTCCCACATAGTGCATCAGCTTTCCGAATGTGCCTCTCATATCCTTGGGCCGCTGGAAACCGTGGCCCTGCGGGCCGTGGCCCGGGCCGCCACGGGCCGCTCTCGTTCTGTTCTCAGCCATCGATGCTCACCCCTTCCTGCTGGGACTCATAGACCTCGCGGTAAATGCTGCAGCTTTCCATCAGCTGCTCATGGGTACCCAGACCCACCACATGGCCGTCGTCCAGCACGATGATGCGGTCCGCGTCCATGACGGAGGTGATCCGCTGGGCGATGATGAGCTTGGTGGCGTCCGGCAGCGCCGTCTTCAGCGCTGCGCGGATCCTGGCATCGGTGGCGGTGTCCACCGCGGAGGTAGAGTCGTCCAGGATCAGCACCTTGGGACGGCGCAGCAGCGCCCGGGCGATGCACAGGCGCTGCTTCTGCCCGCCGGACACGTTGGTGCCGCCCTGCTCGATATAGGTGTCGTAGCCGTCGGGCATCTTCTCAATGAACTCGTCGGCGCAGGCCATGCGGCAGGCCTCCTCGATCTCCTGATCGGTGGCGTCCGCCCGACCCCAGCGCAGGTTCTCCCGGATCGTCCCGGAGAACAGCGTGTTCTTCTGCAGCACCATGGCGCACCCATCCCGGAGCGCCTCCATGGTGTACTCCTTCACGTTGTGGCCGCCCACATACACCCCGCCCCCGTTCACCTCGTACAGCCGGGGGATCATGCTCACCAGCGTGGTCTTGGCGCTGCCCGTGCCGCCCAGGATGCCCACGGTCATGCCGCTTTCGATGTGCAGGTCGATGTCCGTCAGGTTCCAGTCCTCGGCGGTGGGGTGATACTTGAAGTACACGTGGTCGAACCGGATGTCGCCGTTCTCCACGGTCAGCGTCTTGTCCGCCCCATCGTCGGTGATCTGGGGCTGCTCGTCCAGCACCTCCACGATACGCTTGCCGCAGGCGATGGCGCGGGTCAGGAACATCAGCACCATGGACACCATCATCAGCGACATCAGGATCTCGCTGGCGTAGGTGAAGAACGCCATCAGGTCGCCGGAGAGCAGCGTGCCCTCCACCACGTCATGACCACCCAGCCACATGATGGACACGATAGTGCCGCCCATGAGCATGATCATAATGGGCATGAACATGACCACAAAGCCGTAGGCCCGCTCCGCCGTATCCCGCAGCTTGTCGCTGCGGACGCGGAATTTCCCCTTCTCCCGGTCCTCCCGGACGAAGGACTTCACCACCCGCACGGCGTTCAGGTTTTCCTGCACCACCAGGTTCAGATCGTCGGTGGCGCTTTGCAGCGCCGTGAAGAACGGTCCGACGTAGCGGATGACAATGGCCACCGCAATGACCAGCAGGGGGATGACCACCAGGAACACCTGGCTCAGGTCCAGGCTGATCTCCATGGCCTTGATCAGCGCCGTGATCAGCATCACCGGGGCGCGGACGCACATCCGCATCCCCATGAACAGCGTCATCTGCACGGAGGAGATGTCGTTGGTCAGCCGGGTGATCAGGCTGGCGGTGGAAAAGTGCTCGATGTTGGCGAAAGAAAACCGCTGCACCTGCTCATACTCCGCCTGGCGCAGGTTTGCGCCGAAGCCCATGGACGCCTTGGCCGCCAGGGCTGCCGCGCCCACGCCGCACAGCAGCGCCGCAATGGCCATCAGGAACATTTTCAGGCCCGTCAGCAGAATGTAGCTCCTGTCCCCGTTGGCGATGCCCACGTCCACGATCTCGCTCATGGCCTGGGGCAGCTCCAGCTCCAGCACGGACTCACCCACGGAGCACAGCACACCCAGCAAAATATAAATTCCATAGCCCTTGGTATACCGGGCCAGTTTTCTCAGCATGGGTCAAATTCCTCCTCTGCCAGATTGCGGGCTACCCGCATCAGGAGGCTGAGCAGCAGCTCCTTCTCCTCGGCGGTGAAATCCCGCTCCAGCCGCGTGTTCACCTGACGCACCACGGCGGTAAAATTGTCGTAAAACTGCATCCCCTGGTCCGTCAGCTCCAGGATACGGCAGCGCCCGTCCGTCTTACTGGTCGTCCGCCGCAGCATTTCCTTCTCCTCCAGCCGGTCCACGATGCCGTTGACGGTGCTGGGCTTCACCATCAGGTGCTTCTCCAGCGCCTTCTGGTTCACCTCGCCCTCCGCATCGTGGAGGAACGTCAGGGTGCGGCACTGCATGGGCGACACGTCGTATTGCCGCAGCAGCCGGTTCATGAGCTTTTGCACCTGGTGGTCACAGTAGCCGAACAGCGGCCCGAAGTGGGCGGGTCTTTCCGCCAGAATGTCCTTCATGGCAGCCCCTCCTTTTCAAATATTTAGTACACAAACTATTAGCGCGCTAAATACTACCACGAACGGTTTTTATTGTCAAGGGAACACCCAGCGGCGGCCTGTAAACAATTTGTGAATTGCTTGTCAATTCCATTGACTTCCCCGCCCCCACCCTGTATGATATGCTTGTACGAAGAACATATCCAAGACCATTGTTATTCTCTCTCCTTTTACAAAAAGAAACGCGGCCTGAAGGGCCGCGTTTCTTTTTGCCCTTTTATTGCCCTTTTAACCCCGCGGGCCTTCTCCGCATAGGATATGGTGGAAAAGGAGGGGACGCGATATGGAGCGATACACGGCGGCGCTGGCGGGCAACCCCAACGTGGGCAAGTCCACGGTGTTCAACGCCCTGACGGGCTTACACCAGCACACCGGCAACTGGTGCGGCAAAACGGTGGCGGCGGCAGAGGGCCGCTGCGTCTGCGGCGGCGCGGAATTCCGGCTGGTGGACCTGCCCGGCACATACTCTCTGTACGCCCACTCGCCGGAGGAGGCGGTGACAGATGAATTTCTCCGCCGGGGCGAGGCGGACGTGACGGTGCTGGTGGCGGACGCCACCTGCCTGCGCCGGAATTTGCAGCTGGCGGTGCAGCTCCGCTGCCGCACCGGACGGCTGGTGGTGTGTGTCAACCTGATGGATGAAGCCCGGAAAAAGCACGCCGCCCCGGATACCGCCGCTTTGGCCTCGGCGCTGGGCGTGCCGGTGGTGGAGACCGCCGCCCGGGACGGTGCGGGACTGGACGACCTGCGCCGGGCCATGGCGGACATGGCACGGAACAACGCGCCGCCCGTCCCTTGGGAAGATGTGGACGGCGGCGATCCGGAAGCGGTAGCTGCCCGGGCCGCCGCCATCGCTGACGGATGCCTGCCCCGTGTGGCGGACATCCACCGCCGTGACCGCCGCATCGACCGCATCGTCACAGGGCGCTGGACGTCCCTGCCGGTGATGCTGGCCCTGCTGGGGCTGGTGTTCTGGCTGACGCTGTGGGGCGCCAACGCGCCCTCCGCCCTGCTGAGCCGCGGCCTTATGGCCCTGCAGGCATCGCTGCGGCAGCTGCTGGCCTTTGCCCCCTGGTGGATACAGGGCGCGGTGGTGGACGGTGTCTACCGCACCGCCGCCTGGGTGGTGGCGGTGATGCTGCCGCCCATGGCCATCTTCTTCCCCCTGTTCACCCTGCTGGAGGACGCCGGACTGCTGCCCCGCATCGCCTTTGCCTGCGACCGCTTCTTCCGGGCCGCCGGCGGCAGCGGCCGACAAAGCCTCACCATGTGCATGGGCCTGGGGTGCAACGCCTGCGGCGTCATGGGCTGCCGCATCATCGACAGCCCACGGGAGCGGCTGGCCGCCATCCTCACCAACGCCTTTATTCCCTGCAACGGCCGCCTGCCCACGCTGATCCTGCTGTCCCTGCTGCTGTGGAGCGGCACAGGCAGCTCGTGGGCCGCCGCCGGGACGTTTCTGGCCTGTCTGCTGCTGGCGGTGGCCATGACGCTGCTGGCCACCCGCCTGCTCACCGCCACCGTCCTGCGGGGACAGCCCTCCGCCTTCACCCTGGAGCTGCCGCCCTACCGTATGCCCCGGGTGGGACAGGTGCTGATCCGCTCCCTGCTGGACCGCACCCTGTTCGTGCTGGGCCGGGCCGTAACGGTGGCCACCCCGGCGGGGCTGGTGATCTGGACGCTGGCCAACGTCACCGCCGGCGGTGTCAGCCTGCTGTCCCGCGCCGCCGCCTTTTTCGACCCGCTGGGTCACCTCATGGGCCTGGACGGCATGGTTCTGACGGCGTTCCTGCTGGGCTTCCCTGCCAACGAGATCGTCCTCCCGGCGCTGCTGATGGGCTATCTGCACACCGGCAGCCTGGTGGAGACCGGCGGCACAGCCGCCCTGAGCCAGCTTCTGTCCGCACAGGGCTGGACGGCGGAAACGGCGGTGTGCATGATGGTACTGTGCCTGCTCCACTTCCCCTGCGGCACGACGTGCCTGACCATCCGCCGGGAGACCGGCTCACGGCGCTGGACGCTGCTGGCGGCGGCGCTGCCCACCGCCATGGGCATGGCACTGTGTATAGCCATCCACGGGGTCTGGACGCTGCTGGCATGACCTGTCGGGAAAAAACAGTTGCCAACCGGCGAGTTATGTAGTACAATGATTGTCACGAACTTGTCCTCCGCCAGCAGCTGCGGGGCCGGTCTCGCGCAATGGATACCCACGAATCATGTCAGGCGGGGAACCGAGCAGCATTAAGAGGGATCATCCATGTGCCGCGAGGACGCCGGCCCTGTGGCTGCGGGCGGAGGACGTTCTTTTTTCATTTTGCATTGCCGGGAGGTGTGGCCGTGTACCAGGCGCTGTATCGAAAATACCGTCCCAAGACCTTCTCAGAGGTGGTGGGACAGTCCCATATCACCGACACGCTCCAGCGCCAGGTGGCGGACGGCACGGTGGGCCACGCCTACCTCTTCACCGGCACGCGGGGCACGGGCAAGACCACCTGCGCCCGTATTCTGGCCAAGGCCGTCAACTGTGAGCACCCCGTGGACGGCGCGCCCTGCAACCAGTGCGCCGCCTGCCGCGGCATCGACGACGGCTCGCTGCTGGACGTGACCGAGCTGGACGCCGCCTCCAATGGCAGCGTCAGCGACGCCCGCTCCCTGCGAGAGGAGGCGGTGTATCCCCCCTCCGTGCTGACGAAGCGGGTGTATATCATCGACGAGGTCCATATGCTCTCCAAGGACGCCTTCAACGCCCTTCTGAAGATCATGGAGGAGCCGCCGGAGCACCTTCTGTTCATTTTGGCCACCACCGAGCTGCAAAAAGTGCCGGCCACCATTCTGTCCCGCTGCCAGCGGTTCTCCTTCAAGCGCATCCTGCCCCGCGACATGGAGCAGCAGCTGCTGAAGGTGGCCAGTGCCGAAAGCATCGACCTGACCGCCGACGGCGCGGAGCTGCTGGCCCGCATGGCCAACGGCGCACTCCGTGACGCGCTGAGCTTGCTGGACCAGTGCCGTGCCGCCGCCGGCGTCATCGACGCCCCCGCTGTGCTGGACACGCTGGGGCTGGCGGGCAGTACCCAGACGCTGCAATTACAGCGGCTGCTGCTGGGCCGTCAGAGCGGCGACGCGCTGGCCCTGCTGGACCAGCTGTACCGCAGCGGCAAGGACGTGACCGCCCTGCTGGGCGAGCTCAGCGACCTGTGCCGGGACATGACGGTGATGAAGGCCGCGCCGGAGGGCGGCGCAGCCCTTCTCAGTGGCGTATATGACCGCAAGACGCTGGCGGATCTGGGCCGCGACGTGCCCATGAGCCGCCTGCTGTATATGACCGAGACCATCCAGCGCTGCGCCGCAGCCCTGCCGGACAGCATCCGCCAGCGCACCGACGCGGAGCTGTGTCTGCTGCGGCTGTGCGACGAGAGCCTGAACGGCGACGTGTCCGCTCTGATGGACCGCGTCAGCGCCCTGGAGGACGCGGTGAAGCGGGGCGTTCCCGCCGCCGCACCATCCGCGCCGCAGCCCGCGCCGTCCCGTCCCGCTGCCGCCCCGGTTCGGGAGGACCGTCCTCCCCTGCCGGATGAGCCGCCGTTGCCGGACGAGCCCCCCGAAGCGGAGGACGAACGCCGCCGGGTGTTCGACGTACCCGCCCCGGCCCGGCCTGTAAAAAAAGAGGCCGCTCCCACCTCGCCGCCCGTCAGCGGTGACGAGGCCCTGTGGAGCAGGCTCATCGACCATTACAAGGGCCGCCTGCCGGTGCAGTTCCGCGTCATGCTGAACATGGCCCGCGGCGTGCTGGAGGGCGACTGCCTGACCGTGGTCTGCCGGGACGATTTCACCATGCACCAGCTGGACTGTGACGCCGTCGCCGCCGTGCTGCGGGATGTGACCTCCAACGAGGTGGGGCATCCCATCCGGGTGCAGTTCCGGGTGGGTCAGCTCACCGCCGCACCGGCCAAACGTCCCGCGCCGCCCCAGCCCGCACCCCCGCCTCCGCGGGAGGAAACGCCTGTGCCGCCGCCCCCTCCGGCGGAAGCGCCGCCGTGGGAAGCTCCGGCGGACAAGCCCGACAAGCTGAACGAGCTGCTGAAAAACGGACAGCAGCTGGATAATTTCCAAATCAAATAAAAGGAGAACAGATATATGGCAAAGGGATACAGTGCCCGCAAGGGCTTTTCCGGCGGCGCCGGCATGATGCAGCAGCAGGCACAGATGCAGCAGAAGCTGCTGAAGATGCAGCAGGAGATGGCCAAGGCCCAGGAGGAAGTGGAGAGCCGCCAGTTCACCGCTTCCGTAGGCGGCGGCGCGGTGACGGCTGCCGTCACCGGCAAGAAGGAGCTGGTGGGTCTGACCATCAAGCCCGACGTGGTGGACGCCGAGGATGTGGAGATGCTCCAGGATCTGGTGATCTCCGCCGTCAATGAGGCGCTGCGCCAGGCCGACGAGGCCATGAACAGCTCTATGAGCAGCCTGACCGGCGGGCTGAACATCCCCGGCCTGGGCCTGTAAGCGAACTTGATAAAAAGGAAAGCCGCCCACCGGGCGGCTTTCCTTTTTACATACATTCACAGCTCCAGCTTTTTCCCGGTGAAGCACATCACCGTGTGGGAGCGCACCACCACTTTCCCCGTTTCGTCGGCGATTTCGGCGGTGCAGAAGGCCAGCTTTCCGCCCACGCGGTCCACCCGCCCCACGGCAGTCAACGTGCTGCCCGCCGACGCGGCGGCCAGATAGTCGATGCTGGCGTTCACCGTCACAACCTTCTCCTGCCTCACCGACATGATGGCCATGCCGGTGGCCACGTCGCACAGGGAGAACAGGATGCCGCCGTGGGCGCCGCCCCAGCGGTTCAGGCTGTTCTCCTGCATGGGCAGCACGATGGTGGCCGTGCCATCATCGGCATCGGTCATGCGCATAAAATTGTGTGTCAGAAAGGGCTCGTTGTCGTTGCAGAAATGCAGCAGCTTGTCCCGCAGCTCAGGCGTCATGCTTTGCGTCCTCCTCCGTCTCCTTTGCCTTCGTGTCCTTCGCCCGGCCCACATAGGCGTAGGCCTCCGTGGGCATATCCCGCCGCTGCAAACGGCGATCCATCAGGAACTTAACCAGCTCCTGTATGCAGGCAAACACCGGCACGCCCAGGAACATCCCCAGCACGCCGCCGAAGCCGCCGCCCACCAGAATGGCCACAATGACCCAGAAGCTGGAGATGCCGGTGGCATCTCCCAGGATCTTCGGACCCAGGATGTTGCCGTCAAACTGCTGCAGGACCACGATGAAGATCACGAAGATCAGGCACTGCTTGGGGCTGACCAGCAGGATCAGGAATGCCGAGGGCACAGCCCCCAGGAACGGGCCGAAAAATGGGATCACGTTGGTCACGCCCACCACCACGCTGACAAGCGGCGTGTAGGGCATGTTCAGGAGCGAGCAGCCGATAAAGCAGATGATGCCGATGATAAGGGAGTCCAGCAGCTTGCCCCGGACAAAGCCGGAGAAAATGCGGTCTACCGTCCGCGTGCCGCGCATCACCGCGTCCGCCTTCTTCTCCGAAAAGGCGGCGTACACCGCCTTGCAGCACCGGGCCAGGCTCTTCTCCTTCATGCCCATCAGGTAGATGGACACGATGATGCCCACGATCAGGTCAAAGGCAAAGCCCACCGCGCCCCGGATGCCGCTCCAGATACCGTTGGTCAGCGGCACGACGGCCTTCTGTGCCCAGGGCAGCACCTTGTCCGTCAGGAACGCCATGCCGTCGGTATACCGCTCGGTAATGAGCCCTGCCAGCCAGACGGCGATCTCATTCTCGCTATCCAGCAGCCCGTCGGCCCAATCGTAGATCTTGCGGTAATACGCCTCGGCGTTGTTAATCAGGCTGGTCACGCTGTCCACCAGCTGGGGGATCAGCACGCTCATCAGCAGATACAGCAGGAAGATGACCACTGCCTCCGTCAGCAGAATGCTGACCAGCCGCAAGCCGCCGGAGTGGTTCTTCAGCTCCCGCTTGGGGAACAGCTTCTTCCACCCTGCCCCGATAACCTTTTCCAGCCAGGACATCACCGGTGTCAGCAGGTAGGCGATGGCCGCGCCGTACAGCACCGGCGCAAGAATGGATGCCAGCTTGGACAGGAAGCGCTGCAGCACGCCGTTCTGATAGAACGTGTCATAAAACACCAGCACGGCGCAGACCGTCAGGAACGCCGTAAGACCCCACTTAAAATATTGTGTCCTTTTCAACGCAAAGCCTCCCCATCCCGTTTTTTTCTATCATACCCGACCATTCTCCATTTTGCAAGAGGTTTCCGCCCTTGCAGTGCGCGGACCACCCGGCGGTGCGCAGGGAATGCCTGTTGCAATTCTGCTGGGGATATGGCATAATAGTCGAACACCCTGCGCCTTGACGGCGTAAAAACGATGATATGTGAGGGTCGCACCATGAAAAAGCTCTTGTTTATCGTCAATCCACGAGCAGGAAAGACAAAATCCACCGCACCGCTGTTCGACGCGGTGGCAGCCTTCTCCCGCGCCGGTTATCTGGTGCGGGTGTTCGTCACGGAGGCCGGCGGCCAGGCCCGTGACATCGCCGCCAAATGGGGCGGACAGTATGATCTGGTGGTCTGCGCCGGCGGCGACGGTACGCTGAACGAGACCATCTCCGGCCTGATGCAGCTGGAGCAGCGCCCGCCGCTGGGCTATCTGCCCAACGGCAGCACCAATGACTTTGCCGCCAGCCTGCACCTTCACACCACGGTGGCGACCGCGGCCCGGGCTGTGGCCGGCGGCATTCCCTATTCTCTGGATATTGGGCGGCACAATGACCGGTACTTTGCGTATGTGGCGTCCTTCGGCGCTTTTACGCGCTCTTCCTACTCCGCGTCCCAGGCGGCGAAGAATGCGCTGGGACATTTTGCGTACATATTGGAAGGACTGGGCGACCTGGACTCCCTGCGTCCTTACCGCTGCGCCATCGATGCGGACGGGGAGCATTTCGAGGGAGATTTCATCTTCGGGGCGGTCTGCAACTCCACTTCTTTGGGCGGATTAGTGAAATTAGACCCGAAACACGTTTCGATGGACGACGGAACGTTTGAATTGTTGCTGCTGCGGATGCCGAAAACGGCGCTGGATCTGCAAAACCTCATCACGGCCATGACGCGGATGCAGTACGACTATCCCGGCGTGATCTTCCGGCACGTCAAAAACGTAGTGCTGACAACGAACGAGAACATCTCCTGGTCGCTGGACGGTGAGTATGCCGCCAGTGCGCCGCGGGTGGAGATACAGTGTCTGCCGGGGGCGATAGAATTGGTACATTAAGCGCCAAAACTGGAAATTCACCTTGCATTTTTCTTTAATTCTTTTGGAAATATCTTATAAGACCTTGTATACAGATGCAGACTTTTCTTATAAAAATTTGAAAAAACCGGAAAGAGCGCCGCGGCGATGCCGCGGCGCTCTTTTATGTGTTTTCCTTAGCCGAAGAAGTCCGTTAGCTGACCGTAGAGGATGAGGATCATGCACAGGGGGGTGATGTACTTGACGCAGACCTTGAAGAAGCCGTAGCCGCCCATGGCGTGGCCGGACTGCTCGCACTCGTCCTTGACCATGTCCGGGCCGACCTCCCAGCCGATCATCAGGGACATCAGCAGCGCGCCAAACGGCATCATGACGCCCTCAGACAGCATATCGAAGAAGTCCAGCCAGCAGTCGTTCCACATACGGATGGAGGTTTCAGGCAGGTTCAGCAGCTTCCACGGTGTGAAGCTGGCACCGCCCAGCTGGTCGGCGCAGACCAGGATGCAGCCCAAGCCCACGGCGGCGGCGGCGATGAGGGTGTACGCCTTGCGCTTGTCGCCCTTGCCGGCGTCACGGGCCTTATCCACGAAGTGGGCCACGATGACCTCCAGCAGGGAGATGGAGGAGGAGACGGCGGCGAACACCACCAGCAGATAGAACAGGATGCCGAAGAGGGGGCCGATGGGACCCATGCGGCTGAACACGTTCTGCATGGTGACGAACAGCAGGGACGGGCCGCCCAGGGCACCCTCGGGGTCAAGGGCGAAGCGGCCGGGGATGACGCACAGACCGGCCATCAGGGCCACCAGGGTGTCCATGACGATGATGAGGATGGCGTTCTTCTGCAGGTTTTCCTTCTTCTGCAGGTAAGAACCGTAGGTGATCATGGCGCCCATGCCCAGGGACAGGGAGAAGAACATCTGACCGCCGGCGGTGGAAAGCACCTTCAGGAAGCTGGGAGCTTCTTTGATGACGCCGTTTTCAACAGCCCAGCCGGGGACGAACATATACTTCAGGCCGTCCACAGCGTTCTCCAGAGTGCAGGCGCGGATGATGCAGATGAGCAGCATGACAAACAGAGCGGGCATACCCACGGAGCAGACCTTCTCAATACCGCCGCCCACGCCGCCGAGGACGATGAGCATGGTGATGGCCACGAAGATCAGACCGTAGATGATGGCCTCGGTGGGGCTGCCGATGAACGCGCCGAACACGGTGTCGCCCAGCGAGGCTTCGCCGCCTGCGGCAGCGGCGATGGCGTTGGCGCCGAAGCCGGCCTTGAACAGGTCGCCCACGTTCAGAACGACGTACTTGATGCAGTAGCCGCCCAGGGCGCAGTAGAAGAACAGGATGAAGAACGCGGAGGCGATGCCCATCCAGCCCATCCACTTGAACTTCTTGGACAGGACGTGGTAGGCTTCCACAGCGCCCTTGCCGGTCTTACGGCCGATGGCCAGCTCGCCCAGCATGACGATGAAGCCGCAGAGGACTGCCAGGATCAGATAGATGATGAGGAACGTGAAGCCGCCGGAGGCGCCCATCTTATTGGGGAAGCCCCAGATGTTGCCCAGGCCCACAGCAGAGCCGACGGCAGCCATGAGGAATCCAAAATTGGATCCAAAGCCCTTTCTTTCTTCCATTGTTTCTCTCCTTTAAATTTTTTCTCCTGATAACACGCCCGCCAAGTCTCTCCGCACGGGCTATGGTAAAAGTATACAGGAAATCGTTGAGGCGTTCAATTAGCATTTTTGATGAAATTTTAGCGGGATATTTTACTTTTTTAACATCATCTTAGCGCGCAGAGCGGCGTGGTTTTGGCGCAAATGACAACATTTTCAGCGAGAAAGATTGAATTTGACAACGAAATCGGCTGTTTCTGATATGAAGAGTGGATAGTTTCACGAAGAGAAACCGCGTTAAGAGTGTTAAGACAGCGTGAAGAAGGGGCGGTAGGTGGGACGGCGGGTGGGGCAGCCGCGGGAAACGCTTTCTTTTTCGCGGAGGGTGTGGTATACTGACCTGGTATGAAAGGCGGTGGGAATATGCGGCGGTTCTGGACAGCGGTGCTGGCGGCGGCTATGATGCTGGCGCTGGCGGGCTGCGGCGTAAGGCCGGCGAAGAAGGATGACGGGAAATTGCAGGTGGTATGCACGCTGTTCCCCTACTACGACTTTGTGCGGCAGATCGGCGGAGAGGACGTTACGCCGGTGCTGCTCATTCCCGCGGGGCGGGAGACCCACAGCTTTGAACCCACGCCGGTGGACGTGATCACCATGAGCCGGGCGGACGTGTTCGTCTACAACGGCGGCGAGAGCGAGACGTGGGTGGAGGACATACTGGACGCGGCGGGAGAGGACATTCCTTACCGGCTGAAGATGATGGACCAGGTGGACGTGTACGAGGAGGAATTTTCCGAGGGGATGCAGGGCGCGGAGGAGCATGATCACGGCCACGACCATGACCATGATGGCCATGACCATGATGACCATGACCACGATGCGCTGGAGGACGGCCACGGGGAGGACATCGAGTACGATGAGCACATCTGGACATCGCCGGTGAAGGCCATGGCGCTGTGCAGGGCTATCTGCGAGACGCTGTGTGAGGCCGACCCGGCCCACGGGGAAAATTACCGGGGGCGGCTGGAGACGTATCTGGCGGAGCTGGAAACGCTGGACGGTACGTTCCGGGAGATCGCAGAGCAGGGCCACCGGAGGCTGCTGGTGTTTGGTGACCGCTTCCCGCTGCTGTATTTCTGCAAGGAGTACGGACTGGATTACCGGGCGGCGTTTCACGGCTGCGCCGGGGACACCGAGCCGTCACTGGCCACCATGAAGTATCTGATCGACCTGGTGCGGGAGCAGGAGATACCGGTGGTGTATACCATAGAGCTGAGCAGCCGGAAGATCGCCCAGGCGGTGGCGGAGACCACCGGCGCGGCGGTGCGGACGTTCCACTCCTGCCAGACGGTGATCCGGGCGGAGCTGGACCGGGGCGAGACGTATGTCAGTCTGATGACGGCCAACGCAGAGGTGCTGCGGGAGGGATTATCCTGATGGAGAACACGAAAAAAAATATACTGCTGGACTGCCGGAACGCCAGTCTTGGCTACGAGGGAAAGCCGGTGTGGGAGCATCTGACGTTTCAGGTGCGCTCCGGGGACTACCTGTGCATCGTAGGCGAGAACGGGTCGGGCAAGTCCACGCTGCTGAAAAGTTTGCTGGGGCTGCTGAAGCCTCTGAGTGGGGAGATCGTCCACGCGGACACGCTGCGGGGCGGCAGCATCGGCTATCTGCCCCAGCAGACACGGGCGCAGAAGGACTTCCCCGCCACGGTGACGGAGGTGGTGCGCAGCGGCTTTATCAGCGGAAAGGGAATGCGGTTTTTCTACACGGCACAGGAGAAGTCCCGGGCGCTGATGAACATGGGCAAGCTGGGCGTATTGGAGCTGAAGGACCGGTGCTACCGGGAGCTGTCCGGCGGGCAGCAGCAGCGGGTGCTGCTGGCCCGGGCGCTGTGCGCCGCCGGGGAGCTGCTGATCCTGGATGAGCCGGTGACGGGCCTTGACCCGGCGGCGGCACAGGACCTGTACCGGACGCTGGAATACCTGAACAAGAAGGAGGGCATCGCCATCGTGATGGTGACCCACGACATACAGAACGCATTGCAGTACGCCACGGCCATTCTCCACGCGGGACACGGGCAGTGGTTTTACGGCACGACGGCGGAGTATCTGGCATCGCCCTGGGGCAAGCGGTTTGGAGGTGAGGGGAAATGAGTCTTCTGTGGGAGATGTTCACATACCCCTTTATCCTGCGGGCCTTCGTGGTGGGCATACTGGTGGCGCTGTGCGCGGCGCTTTTGGGCGTGCCGCTGGTGCTGAAGCGGTACTCCATGATCGGCGACGGGCTGAGCCATGTGTCCTTCGGGGCGCTGAGCATCGCTTTGGCCTGCGGGTGGGCGCCGCTGCCGGTGTCTATCCCGGTGGTGATACTGGCGGCGCTGGGGCTGCTGCGGATGACGGAGCGAAGCCGGCTGGGCGCGGACGCGGCCATTGCGGTGGTCAGCGCGTCGGCGCTGGCCATCGGCGTGGTGGTGACCAGCGTGACCACGGGCATGACCACCGACGTGGACAGCTTTATGTTCGGCTCTATTCTGGCGCTGGACCGGGCGGATGTGGCGCTGTCGGTGGGTCTGTGCGGCGCGGTGCTGGTGCTGTATATCCTGTTCTACCACCGGCTGTTCGCCATCACGTTTGACGAGAGCTTCTCCCGGGCCACCGGAGTGAAGGTGGGGCTTTACAACACCGTTCTGTCGGTGCTGACGGCGCTGACCATCGTGCTGGGTATGCGTCTGATGGGCGCGATGCTCATCTCCAGCCTGGTGATCTTCCCGGCGCTGACGGCCATGGGGCTGCTGCGGAGCTTCAAGGGCGTGGTGATCTGCGCCGCGGGGCTGAGCGTGGTGTGCTTCTGCGTGGGGCTGACCGGGTCGTACCTGTGGGGCACGCCGGTGGGCGCCACGGTGGTGCTGGTGAACCTGGCGGTGTTTTTAGTGAGCCGGGGCGTGGGACGCTTAGGCAGAGGATAATATAAAAAGAGACGGCTGGGCCGTCTCTTTTTATATACCTCTTTACACCTTCAGATCCTGGCCGGCGGCACGGGTGTGCTCCCGCATAGCCTGCCGGGCGGCGTCCGCGTCCTGCTGACGGATGGTTTCCAGTATCTCGGAGTGGCGGTTCAGAATGCGGCGCTCCAGCGCCAGCCGCTCGCCGTCGCTTTGGGTGGACATCTTGTCCAGCAGGGTGCGCTTTTCCACATTGCCCAGCACCTCGGTGACGATCATGGCCACCCGGTTGCCGGTGGCGCGGGCCAGCAGACTGTGGAAGCCCACGTCCAGCTCCACGAAGCGGCGGTGGTTCGCCAGCGCTTCCTCCGCCCGGATGAGACAATCCCGCAGGGCGGCCAGATCGTCCTCTGAGCGGCGCAGGGCAGCCCAGCCGGCAATGGCAGCGTCATTGAACTCCCGGTACTCGCCCAGCTCCTCCAGCGATATTTGGTTGACCTGGAGCATGGCGGCCAGCGGCTCTTCCACGCCGCCGATGGTCAGCTCCTGTACCACCGCGCCGCTGGCGCCGTGGGTGGAGGCCACGTAGCCCCCCTGCTCCAGCATACGCAGCGCCTCACGGATGGTGGGGCGGGAGCGCTGGAGCTGCTCCATCATGGCCCGCTCGGAGGGCAGCCGGTCGCCGGGCTTCAGCACGCCGGAGGTGATGAGATCACGGAGCTGGGCATATATGTCCTCACTGGCGCGTTTGGCCTTAATGGGCTGCCAGTCGATGTGGACGGCGCTGCTCATGGCGGACGCCTCCTTTCTTTGCTGCACGGTTCATGAGAACGCCCGGAGGAGCAGCTCCTCCGGGCACAGCTTGTCGAAAAAGTCCGAACGGACTTTTCCGACAAGCTGCCTGCAAAATAGCAAAATAAAAAACAGTATTTTATTTTGCTATTTTGGTCGCTGCGGCGGGTGATTGAACGCGAAAGGAAACCCTGACGGTTTCCTTTCACACTATCCTTCCCTCCGATATTTGCAACTAAGCCGGTTTTTCGACAGTCTGACAGCCTGAAAGGGAGGAGCGCGGAGCGCTCCTCCCTTTGCCGCGCCCAGGGCCAAAGCCCCCGCGCCTATCTCTCGAATATCGTCTCCCCGTTGTACGTCAGCCTGCAGATGCTCTCCGGCTCCATGGGCTCGTCGAACCGCGTCCATATCATGCAGCTGTCGTCGGTCTGATCCGCGATAAAGCTCCAATCGCAGGGGATAGGCTTGCCGTCCTCGTCAAACGCTTTGAACGCGCCGAGGATGCCGGTGGTGGAATCCACATAGTCGGCGAAATACACCGCCATGGACAGCTTGGAGCACTCGATCCGCTCCGCCGTGAGCGCCTTGCCGCCGAAGGAGAGGGAAATGTTCTCCGCCAGCACTTCACTTTCAATGGTGACCGGCGTGCCCTCCAGCGTGACCTGCCAGTCTCCCGGCAGCACGGTGGTAGTGATCTCCTTTCCACCCCAGTGCAGTTCCAAATAGGGGAGTGCTTCCCTGTCAACGGTCACGTCCCGCCAGAAGTACCGCCACTCGGTATCCGTGGCATCCGGGTCAAACTCGTCGGGCTGTCCGAAGTGACAGTGGGTCTTCGGGTAGATGACCGTGCCCGTCCGCGTGTCTAGGAAATACCAGTTCTTCTCCCAGGACGCGGACCATTCGTCCGAGCCCAGCTGCTCTTTCATCACCAGCTGGAGAACGCCGTCCTCCCACCCGGCGTTGCAGATGGACGCGCCGCAGGGCAGCTGCACGTCCGCGTCCCCCGGCTGCCAGTAATACCGCACCGTTCCGTTGCGGAAACGCTGCTGGCACTGGGGCAGCCTGGCGTTCTCCCCGGCGTTTTCCACCATTTCCGCCACGTTGAAGTCTATCTTCTCGTGATCGAACCACCGTTTCTCCTGCCAGTTGGCGAAGGTCATCACCAGGCCGTTGGCGCTGTCGCCGGGCTGCCAGTTGGCGTATACGACGCCCTCCAGCTCGTTCTCCGCCACGCCGGCCTTCCGCTCCAAAAAGTATGACACGTAAGCGCCCGACATCATCTGACCTGGGAAGTACAGCTCAAAGTCGGCGAATTGCCCCTTCTGATCCAGCACAGCCTCTTCGTTGGCCTTCACAGAATAGAGAAGATATAGAGTGCGCTCGTCGGAGATCACCTTCTCCACGCTGATCTGCAATTCCTCTGTGCCCGCCGTAGGCTGCCGGGAGATCACCGGCGTTTCGTCCGCATCACCGATAACGGTCTGCTCGGGGGAGAAGATGTCGCGCCACGACAGCGGAAGCCGGCTGACGGCAAAGGCCGTCACGGCCAGGCCGAACACCGCCAGCAGCGCCGCGCACGCGGCGGATAGCTTGGGAAGGCGCACGGCCCTCCTCCGCCGCGTCCTCACGTTCTTGAACTCCAGCGCCTCCTCCAAATACACCGCGTCCACGTTTCCGATAGCCGCGGCCAGCGTTTCCAGCTTTCGATCCATTATATGTATACCTCCTTACTCTTCAGGTACTTACGCAGTCTCCCGCGTATTCTGCTCAGGCGGACGGATGCGTTGCTCTCGCTGATGCCAAAGCCGTCCGCGATCTCGGTTATCGTTTCCGCGAACCAGTAGCGCTTGACGAACATGAGCCGATCATCCCGGCTCAGCTCGGCGAGGAATGCGTTGATCTGCGCGGACAGCTCGCCCGCGGAAAGCTGTTCGTCCAGGGGACTGCCGTGGATGCAGTCCTCCAGCTCGGACAGCGAGACCTCAAACCGGCTGCCCCGTTTCAGTGCGGAATTGGCGCGAAGCCGTTTCAGCGCACAGTTGCGGGCGATGCGGCAGATATAGGCTCGCAGCGGATCGGGGGTCTGCGGCGGAATGCTGTTCCACGCGCCGAGCCATGCGTCATTCACGCATTCCTCCGCGTCCTGCCGGTCGTTCAGAATGCCGTCGGCAATTTGAAAGCACAGCGCCCCGTACTTCTGCGACAGTGCGCTGATGGCCCCCTCCGAGCGCTCAAAAAGCAGGCGTATGATCTCCCTGTCCTCCATGCGGCGTTGCCCCTCCTTTCTCTCTATACCCATTATCTACCCTTTTAGCCGCGAACACTACACATTTCCCTGAAATTTTTACAGCATTTTTGGGCAAAAAAGAAAAACCCTTGAAACCAAGTGGCTTCAAGGGTTTCCGATGGTGCGCGGTACAGGACTCGAACCTGTGACCCCATGCACGTCAAGCAGGAGGGTCAATGAAGCAACTGGCGATTTTGTAACGAAATGGCATCGCGCAAGCTCTGCACGGCTGTCTCCATACTGTTCATGTCGGCGTGGGAATCGCCGTCTTCCCGTCTTGAATTGAAAAAATCCTGTTCCATACTGCACCTCTCTATCTCTGTTGGTTGCCTCCGTCCTACAAAGCCAAATCGTTATACGAAACCCGATATAGTCCGTGTAAACGCGGTTCATCCGGGAATAAAACAAAAAGGCAAGTCAAATCGCCGTCACAAGGAAATTTCGTGCGATATACGCAGAAATGAAGGCCATACCTTTGGCAAGACCGTGCGAGTTCTTTTGAAAGAACGGCGGCTTGTACTTTCAGGCAGGCATACGCTTCCCTCTGCCGCAGCGCTTCACGAAAGTACCCCGACTCGCTGACTTCGCCCAAGACGTCATCAATGTATCTTTTGTAGTACTTTTTCTTGCATCGCCATTTCATGCTTTCACCCGCTTTCTTTGAATATAATAAAACGACACCCTGTACAAATGTCTGTACAAGGTGCCGTGCGATTATTTTCGCCAGTTAGCTATGGGATAGGTGTCATACTTCCTCTTGAAGTTTTCCAGCAGGAGGCGTTCTTTTTCTTCACAGTTTTCGCAGACACACCATCTGCAGATAAGGTTTTCATATCCTTCGACTTGAAAAATCGCCCGTCCGCCACGGTGGTTGTTCCCTCCGTCGAAGCCGTAACGCATATACTGCCGCAACCGTTGAAACAATCCCCTTTTGCCATTCGCCTTGCCTATATAGAGAATATCAGAGGGAACACGCTTTGTCTCTAAGTATTCAACGTGATAGGCATCGCCGGGATGATTGTCTATAGCATCCTTGAATACTATCCGCATTCCTGCTGGAACTCGAATGCAGTAGATTCCTTTGCTTTTGGGGACGGTGGATTTTCGCGTGCAAAAGGCGTCCCATAAGTCGACCAACTTACACTGGTTATTATCCATTCTCAATCACCCCTTACCATACTTGTTCCTCGTGATGCTCTCCATGATCTCATCCCTCAACCATGCGGGCTCTGCCACCTCTACAAAGGAGAGGTATTGCAGTGCCCAAAAGCGCACACCGCGCGGCGGGGTGGTCAGTACGGCGGTAAAGGTCTGCTCGTCCCGCTCAAAAACCTGTATGTCCGTGCCAAAGCGGTCCAGCACATCATCCAGCACGATGCGGTCGCAGTTCAGCACGACACGTTCCGGCGCACCCACGAAGGCGTACACCGCGTCCTGCGCCTCCTGCCTCTGCGCCGGTGTCTCGCTGCGTGGTTCGCCCAAAATACGTATGTCCGCCATGCGGTCAATGCGGTACAACCGCGTGTGCGGGTCGTGATCAGGGACGCAGATAAGGTAATAGTGTTCGTTGGTGTACACCATCTCATAGGGGCTGAGAGTGTAGGTCGCCGTAGGATGCTGCCGTTTGTCATATCCGTAGTGCAAGTAATCCAAGGTCACTTTCTTCTTGCGTGTAATGGCCTCGTCCAACTGTTCAATATTCCAAAAAACCTGCCGGTTACCGGTCTTATGGCCCTGCCGGGCGACGGTCAGATGGCGATACTTTTTCCGCTGGTGGACACTGAGCTGCTTTTGCAGTTTTTGGACAAGCTGCTCAGTCTGCCTTGCCGGGATGAACGGGAAAGAATATACCGCATCGGTCAGCAGCAGGACTTCCGACTGCTCCAATTCCCGTTTCCGTAAGTAATAGCCCACGCCGTTATCCTCGTAAATGGAAATGTCGTAACCGAGCTCGATCAAAAGCGCAACGGCCCCGTATACGGTGCGGCGGTCGATTTTGATACCGTAGAGGGACTGCATCTTTGCAATGATCTCCCGCATGGGCAGAATATGCTCCGCGTCAGAGTATTCCCGCAGGATCTCCAGCAGACAAATGGCGTTGGCTTTTTCGGTGAGCATGGCAGCCTCCTTTAGTTGACAAAGGTCTATCGCAGCGGTGGCCACAACGTCCAGCAAGGGCAAGTATTACTTCCGGGACGAACGCAATTGCGGTTGGGGCCGGTAGAGTGTTGACACTTAGTAGATGAGCTTGTCGGCTCTGATGAGTTGCCGTTGCTGACGACCCGCCGTTCGCCGCCCCAATAGCCGCAGGTAGCACAGACCTTCGTATTCTTCGCGTAGTACATAGTAACATCTCCTTTTTCAGTATAGCACCCAGCGGGCGCTTACACAAGTTGTAGCATAGATGGCTATACAAAAATCTGCATAGCCAGCAGGACGTAGCGGAAAAGACGGGTATCAACGTCATCACACTGTCAGGCTATGAGCTGGCGAGAAGTGAGCCGAATATGGAGGCGCTGGTCAGGCTGGCGGACGTGTACCATGTGACGCTGGACTACCTCATGTGTCGGACGGACAGCAAGGAATGACCTGAAAACGCAAAAACAGACGGCCTCCCCGGTCAGGGAGGCCGCCTGTTTTTTTGCTGCGGCGAGAAATCCGGAAAAGTCCGTTTCTGCAACTTTTTCGCGCATTTTCCAAAGTATTCCAGCAGTGTCATTCGTCAAAATAACGAAAAGCCCCGAAACCGTGATGGTTTCAGGGCTTTTGACGATGGTGCGCGGTACAGGACTCGAACCTGTGACCCCATGCACGTCAAGCATGTGCTCTACCAGCTGAGCTAACCGCGCAGACAACGATAGTATATTACCGCATCCGCACCCCATTGTCAACACTTTTCTTGCCAACCCGGCAGAAATTTGCTATACTGGCGTCAAATGCTTGGCAAGGAGATGTTTTTATGGAAAAGATCGCGCTGGTCACCGGCGCTTCCCGCGGCATCGGCCGCGCCGTGGCCCGTCAGCTGGCCGCCGACGGCTACGCCGTGGGCGTGAATTACCGCGTCCGGCAGGACTGCGCCGACAGTCTGGTGTCCGAGCTCACCGCCTCCGGCTGCCGCGCCCTGGCCCTGCGGGCCGACGTGTCTGACCGCGCCCAGGTCAACGATATGGTCCGCCGCCTGGAGGACGCCTTCGGCCCGGTGTCCCTGCTGGTGAACAACGCCGGCGTGGCCGGCCAGGCCCTGTTCCAGGACATCACCGACGACCTGTGGCATCGCTACTTCGGCGTCAACGTGGACGGCGCGTTCCACACCATCCAGGCCGTGCTGCCCGCCATGCTCCACGCCCATGATGGCTGCATCGTCAACGTCTCCTCCATCTGGGGGCTGCGGGGCGCCAGCTGCGAGGTCACCTACTCCGCCACCAAAGGCGCGCTCATCGCCCTGACCCGTTCCCTGGCCTCCGAGCTGGCCCCCACCGGCATCCGGGTCAACTGCGTCGCCCCCGGCGTCATCCGGACGGATATGCTCTCCGCCCTGCCGCCGGAGGTGCTGCCCCAGCTGGCCCGGGAGACCCCTCTTGGCCGTCTCGGCACGCCGGAGGACATCGCCGCCGCCGTCAGTTTCCTGGCAAGCGGGAAGGCATCCTTCATCACCGGCCAGGTCCTCACCGCCGACGGCGGCTTCATCCTCTGACCGCCACTTGACAAACTGCCAAAAGCCGCTATAATAATAGACAAGGGGACGCTGCGACAAGCGGTCAGCCCTTTCAAATGAGAAGTATTCTAAGCAAACTTAGAAACCGTCACTTGGCAGAGTGGCGGTTTCTGCGTTTTACGATGATCGTGACCGTGAAAGGCCCGATATGTAACGTAATTCGCATGGCCTCACCCCCTTTCGGGCGGTGTGGCTGACCGCCTGCCGTTTTACGCAGCGTCCTTGCGGCCAGTATAGCAGCGCGGGTGTAATTTGTCAAATATCGCAAAAAAGAGAACCGCCTCCCGGCGGTTCTCCCTCTCGCTATATGCACGCTTTACAGCTTCGTCACCATGGGGATGATCATGGGGCTGCGCTTCGTGGTCTTGTAGAGATACCCGGACACAGCGGACTTGACGGCGCGGCACACGTCGCCCTCGTCCCGGCGCTTCTTGGCGGACAGGCTGTCCACCGTCTCCGTGGCCACCCGCCGCAGGTTGCCCAGCAGCTCCTCGGACTCCTTTACGTACACGAAGCCCCTTGTTACGATCTCCGGCGGGCACAGCAGCTGGTGGTCGTGGCTGGACATGGGCAGCACGA
>ERZ857757.1005-NODE-1005-length-24612-cov-3.425337_pt1 | contig 24612 bp, 28 predicted proteins | sample MGYA00519764_ERZ857757 | MGnify/ENA primary metagenome ERZ857757 (study PRJEB31778, sample SAMEA3449359) | human gut metagenome | biome: human gut; feature: human-associated habitat; material: faeces | place: United Kingdom | collected 2010/2012 ... | reverse complement strand
TGGCCGCGCGGCTGCCGTTGATGGAGGCCCTGCTGCGCCCGCTGATGGTTACGGTCAAGTCCGTGCCCGTGGCCAGCTTTATCATCCTGGCGCTGATCTGGCTGTCCGCGCGGCGGCTATCGGCCTTTATCGCGTTTCTGATGGTGCTGCCCATCGCCTATGGCAACCTGCTGTCGGGGCTCAAAAGCACGCCCACGCAGCTATTGGAAATGGCGCGGCTCTATCATGTATCCTGGGGACGGCGGCTGCTGTATATCCAGCTGCCCCACATCAAGCCCCATTTGCTCAGCGCGCTGACGCTGGCGCTGGGCATGAGCTGGAAGGCTGGCGTGGCGGCTGAGGTAATCGGCATTCCCACCGGCTCCATCGGCGAACAGCTGTACCAATCCAAGGTTTACTTTGACCTGACAAGCCTGTATGCCTGGACGGTGGCCATTGTGCTGGTCAGCGTGCTGTTTGAAAAGGCCGTGCTGCTGGCGGTGCGGCTGCTGTATGGAAGGCTGGAGCGGCTATGAGCATTACGCTGTCAAATATCTGTAAGGCCTATGGCGAACGCCGCGTGCTGCGCGGCGTAACGCTGGATATTCCGCAGGGCGTAACCTGCCTGATGGGCCCCTCCGGCTGTGGCAAAACCACGCTGCTGCGCATCCTGACCGGCCTGGAAGCACCCGACTGCGGCGAAATCACGGGCGTGCCCGCGCGCATCGCCATGGTGTTTCAGGAGGATCGGCTGGTGGATTCCCTCACTGTGCGCGCCAACCTGCGCCTGGCGCTGGGGGCTGGCTACGATCCTGCCGACGCGCAGTCATTGTTAAATGAGCTGGATCTGCCTGACGCGCTGCGCCGCACAGTGGGCGCGCTGTCCGGCGGCATGAAGCGCCGCGTTGCCCTGGCCCGAGCGCTGCTGTACGATGCGCCTCTGCTGGTGCTGGACGAGCCCTTCAAAGGGCTGGATGAAACCACTGCCCGCCAATGCATGGACGCGCTTGCCCGCCGCGCCGCCGGCCGCGCCGTGCTACTGGTCACGCACGACGCGCAGGATGGCGATTATCTGCATGCGCGAACGCTGCAAATGGAAAAGCTGCAAAGGGTATAGCATCTCCGAAGGGCACAATATATATCCGCTCAACACAAAATGCCGATTGCGGCAAAATGCAGGCATAAAGGCTAATCCTTTTAACAAATTAAACGGAGGCCATCAGATGAAAAAGTGGATTTGCCTGTGCCTGATCATGCTGCTGTGCGCGGCTGCCTGCGCCATGCTGGCCGAGGACGAAGCGCTGCCTGCCAACAACGAGCCGCCGGTGGAAAAACCTGACGCACGGGAGGTTTGAAGCCGTTGGGCCGATCGAAGAAAAGACCGTCGCCCTGCCGGACGGCACAGAGCGCGTGGAGCAGTATCAAAACGCCTACTGCACGGCGTGCCATGAGCTGGCGCGCGTAATGATTTCCCCCGCCGTGGAGGATACCCTGCATACCGGATACGGCGAGGCCGTGCCCAGCGCCTGCGAACATCCGCTCTATGAGGTGAGCGGCCCTGTGCTGGATGATACCTATGTGGACCTGGACAGCATGCACCTGCACGCCGCATCCCAATCCGCCTTCTGCGTATCCTGCGGGCGCAAAATCCTGGTGCTGCTTGCGCCTTCAGCGGTTGAGTCCCATGCCTGGGCGGCATATACCGATGTGCATGTGAGCGATCTGGAGCACTTCTATTGTGAGCGCTGCGAGCTGTGCGGCGCGGTGGCATATTACTCCCGGCCGTGCTACGGCTATCACGAATAACGCGCTTTCGGCGGGCTGCCCGGACAGGCGGCCCGTTTTGCTATCCAAAAAATAGAATAGCGACAGCCGTTGACATTGCATGCATAATATGGCAATATATAGACACCACGATACATTCTTTGCTTGCTCCGTTCCTCGCCGACTGACAAAAGAAGGGAAACGCCATGAAAAAGTGGATATGTCTGGGGCTTGTTTGCGTGCTGCTGAGCCTGCTTGCCTGCGCGGGCATGGCCGAGGCACCTACCGAAGTGGAGGACGCCGAAATGGCCAGCTTCCGGGCGCTGGCCGAGGCTTATGTACCCATGGCCGTGGAGGATTGCCCCGACCACACCGTGTTCCAGGTGATCGGCTCCATGGAGGCACAACAGCTCAAAAACGCCTACTGCCTGCGCTGCAATAACGCCATCCGCACCATTTGGGGCGGAGCCTCGTACAAATTGAGCGATTCCGCCTGCCCGCACACCCTGTATATGATTCAGGATCCGTATGAGGATCAGCTGGTCCCCGCCAACGATTATACCCACCTGCAGGGCCAGGCGCACACCGCCCTCTGCGCGGATGCGACCGGAGCGAAAAGTATTAAAGGATGGTGCTGACACGTATGAAAAAACTGCTTTGCATGTGCCTGCTTGTGCTGCTGTGCCTGTCCGGTACGGCGCAGGGGCAGCCCGCCTTGAACGAGCCGGTGTATTTGATGGTTCAGGGGCAGCTGATGGAGCAGCTGCAAGTGCTGCACAGCGGCCCACGAACCTGCACGCATCCCAGCTTTGCGTTGGAAAAGCAGGAAGCGCCGGATGAGCTGCTCTGCCTGCCGCTGTCCAATTTCTATCATCGCATCGTCACGCCCTGCGAGGCCGTCTGCACCCTGTGTGGGCAGCATTGCGTGGTTGTGACGGCAAGCGAATCCCGCCAGCCCCACGATATGCAGCTGTCAGGGGATGTTCGACAAGGAAAGCAAAGACAGGAAATACCGGGAGAATCCGTATCGGGCAGAGAACTTCCATATTGCTCCGGACGGCGTCATGCACTGTCCTAACGGAAAGGCATTCCATTTCCGTTATCGAAAGAACGTAAAGGGAAACAAATACGGACGGCAGGAGGAAGTATTTGAATGCGAGGATTGCAGCGGCTGCCCCTATGCATCCGAATGCAAAAAGACGCCGAAGAACCGAACGGTGCGAATCAACCAGGAGCTGACCGCGATGCACCGGGAGGTGCTGGATAATCTGAACAGTGTCCATGGCGCACTGCTGAGAATGAACCGTTCGATTCAGGCAGAAGGTACATTTGGCGTTATGAAATACGACCGAAGGTACAGGCGAATCGTGCGCAGAGGGCTCAATTCCGTCAGATTGGAGGTTTTTCTCGTTTCTATCGGTCACAATCTCTACAAGCTCTGCAACAAAACCATGAAAAAACAGAACGTTGCCTGAATGCTCCTTAGACGCTTTCTCTGGGGGTATGGGGGATTTATACTCTTTTTTCTTTCATTGCTTTACTTGACATAAATTGCTACGGGGGCTGTGGAAGAACTTTTCGTTCTTTCACAGCCCCGTCCTTTAGCCAACGTAAATCTACAAAAACACCCCCGGCCAGCTTCTTAAATGAAGCAAACCGGGGGTGCTTTATTGTAGCTGAATTAGCCGTTGATTTCGTCCTTGAGAGCCTTGCCGGGCTTGAAGGAAACGGATTTGGAAGCGGCGATCTGGATTTCTTCGCCAGTACGGGGATTGCGGGCAGCGCGGGCAGCGCGCTCTTTCACTTCAAAGCCGCCCAGACCCACGATCTGCACCTTCTCGCCAGCCTTGAGGGCGGCGACGATGGCTTCCACCGCGGCGTTGACGGCCTTGTCGGCATCCTTGCGGCTCAGCTCAGTGGCGGCGGCGACGGCGCTGATCAGTTCAGTTTTATTCATGGTTCAGTTCCTCCTTTTTTAAGGGCAGCGATGCTGCCAACGCCCGCAGAACGGGCTGTTTTTTTCAGGTCCCTGTAAAGTATACATAGATTTGGCCGCTTGTCAAGTTTTCCATTGATTTTCCAGCGAATTTGCTTATTTTTCCTGCTTTTCCACGGCTTCTATCAGCCGTTTCAGGGCCAGATGCACGCTTTCCTCGGCGCACAGGGATTGCCCGCGCAAGGCATCCACCTTGCGCAGCAGCGGCAGGGCGGGATCGTCCGCCAGCAGAGCCTGATAATCAAGCCCGTTGGCCTGTAGCTTCTTGAGCACCTTCTCCGCGCGCAGCAGGGCGGGCAGATCGGAGGATACGTCGGCCAACATGGACGCGATTGTGTTATTCCCGCGCTGCTGCTGTTTCATACGCTCCCAGCTTTGCGCCACTTCCTCCGCCGTGTCGCAGTGCGTCGAGCCGAAAATGTGCGTGTGCCGGGCGATCATTTTGCGGCAGATGGCCGTGGTTACATCGCTCAATTCAAAGGTGCCGTACTGCGCGCCGATGTCCGCCTGGAAGAACACCTGCAGCAGCACGTCGCCCAGCTCCTCGGCCACATGATCCCAGTCTTCTTCATTAACGGCCTGCGAGGTCTCGTAGGCTTCCTCAATCAGATAGCGTGCCAGCGTCTTGTGCGTCTGCTCCCGATCCCACTGGCAGCCGTTTTCGCCGCGCAGACGGCGCAGCACGCGCGTGAGATCCCATAGATCGTAGCGTTCCTTGCGCGTCAGTTCCACCGGCGGCAGATACACGGCGGCGGTGTGATCATAGCGCGGCTGGCGATCCAGCTCATATAGCGGAATGCGGACAAACTCGCGCCTGGCCGCTTTTGTGGGAGGGAAGAACAGCGCCTCCGCCTCGTCGCCATACCAGGCGGCCAGCTTCAGCTTGCATTCGCCAGCCAATTGGCGCGTGTTCATCTCCGTTACCAGCAGGCCATCCTGCGTTTCGGGCACGGTCAGTGAGGTGGCACTGCAAATGCGCGCGGGCAGCTGCGCCCCGGCAGCCTGCAGCAGCGGCGCATACAGCGGCATGCCTGCGCCCAGGCGCACGTGATCGGGATAGGCATGCAGCAGAGCGGCCACAGTTTCATCATTGGTCGCGTCCAGCACGGCATAGACCGCGTTGGCGCGCGCGGCGGCGCGTTTGACGCGTTCTACCGCCGCGGCGATGAAAGCATCAAAGTCCTCGCACTGCTCGTGCAATTCGTCCAGCGTTTCAAATTGCAGCCCGCGCTCGCGCAGGCAGGCGGCGGCGTCAATTTCGCCGGTGCGCAGGATGAGCCGCTTGGCCTTTTCCAGCGTTTCCAGCGCGCCCAGGGTCAATTGCTCGCGCGGGCCTGCGCCCAGGGAGACGACGGTTATCTGATGCATGATGGTTTCAATCCTTTCAGCGCTTTGCGCGGCGGCGCAGGCGGGCAGGCAGATCCTCGCTGCGCACGGCCTTGAACAGCACCGCGCACACAACGTACACCGCAATGCCTGCGGCCACGCACACGATCACGGCGATCATTAGCTTTCCGCGTCCGGCGGAAAGATAACTTTCGGTAAACAGCTTTTGCCACAGCAGCCATACGACCGCGCCCATGGCCAGCGTGGCCGCCAGCGGGCGCAGCACAATATCCGTCACCGGGAAGCGCCGCGCGGCGTACTTGACCACATAATAAAGGTTGGGCGCCATGCTGACCGTGTAGCATACCAGCGACGCGATGGGCGCGCCGTGGATGTTGAGGGCGGGAATGCGCACCAGCAGGAAGTTCAGCAGCACCTTGCATGCCACGCCCGCCAGCAGGGTATACATGGGGATGCGCTGCTTGCCGCAGCCCTGCAGGATGCCGCTGGTGGCCTGCACCATGGTGAACAGGCCGATGGTCATGGCACTCGTTTGCAGCAGCTTGCCCGCGATGGTCAGGTGCTCGGCGGTGTAGCTGCCCGAGTAAAACAGGAACAGGATGGGCTTGGCCAGAATGCTCATGCCCACCGCGCAGGGAAAGCCGATCACCGCCGCGATGCGCAGACCCGTGATGCTCTCGCGGGATACATAGTCCTTATCGCCGCGCGCCATGCCAGCGGAGAGCGTGGGCACCAAGCTCATGGAAATGGCGGCGGCTACGGCGGAAGGCACGTTAATCAGCGTCAGCACCATGCCCGAATACAGGCCGTAGCGCACCAGCGCCTCGGTGGTATCCATGCCGCCGCCTTCCATGAGGTTGGTCAGCATAAAGCTGTCGATCCACCCTGCCAGGGGCACGATGCACGCGCCAAGAGTGATGGGGATGGAGATGGTAGCCAGGCGGATGGCGATGCGCTTGCGGGAAAGCACGGCCGCGCTTTCATCCTGCGCAACCTGGGCGAAGGCACGGCGGCTGAGCAGGTGCTTGACAGCCATGTACAGCAGGGCCGCGCCCTCGGCAATGGAGGTGCCCAGCAGCGCTCCCGCTGCGCCCAGCGCGGGCCCGCCTGCGCGCATGCCCCAGATGGCCATGGGCAGGGCGACGCCTACCTTGCCCACCTGCTCGATCAGCTGCGAGATGGCCGTGGGCAGCATGATGCGGTGCCCCTGCATATAGCCGCGGAAGGCGCTCATGACGCACACAAACAAAAGGCTGGGCGCGATAGCCAGATAGCCCCCGCGTGCCTCGGGCGTGCCGCAGCGGTCGGACAGCATGCCGCTGCCGCAGATCAAAAGGATGGTGGCGATCAGCCCCAGCGCTGTCAGCGCGGGCATGGCTACGCCGAAAATGCGCTTGGCGTTGCGCGGATCATCGCGCGTTACATAATGCGCCACCATGCGCGAGATGGCCACCGGAATGCCTGCCGAGGAGATGGTCAGCAACAGGTTATAGGAGGGAAAAACCTTGGAATAAATGCCGATGCCCTCGCCGCCAATGTAGGCCGCCAGCGGGATACGATAGAGCACGCCGACCACCTTGCAGATTAGCCCAGCCAGACCCAGGATGGAAATGCCGCCGATAAGCGACTTGGATTTCTGCGTCACGGGAACGCCTCCCAATATATTCTCAGCTTATATTATACCGCAAATGGCGCGAAACGAAAAGGGGCTTTTACATGCCGTTCCCAGCGCCTTGACAGCATTGGCGAACGAGTCTATAATCAAAATGCACTTATAATGATCGACAAAAGAAAGGGTGATGGCATGAAGGAGTATAAAGCGGGAAAGCTTCGATATGTTTATGCGGCGACTCCGCTTTTGTATTGTGCGTTCAGCCTGATATTCAGAAATCGTATATTGGCTGCGTTTGCGGTGCTGCTTTTGAATATCTTGGCGCTGCTTACGCCGTATGGGTATTATGTTGCCTGCGGAAAGCTATGGCTGGACGGAAAGACGATCCGGCAGGGCACTTCGCGGCAGAACTTTACCCGAAGCCTGGATCAGACCAGGGCTTACGCGCAGCCCCGCATGATATGGGGCGTGCTGTACTATGCGTTTGCATTGCAGCCGCTGAAGACGTGCAGCAATAAGGAGCTGCTAAAGCTGGTGCGCCAGAAGAAAGCCATTCTGTATCCCTGGGCGCCGAAGCTGGCGCATGATTATCCGGAGCTGTTTGAGCGCAAGGCGGAGACTTGAATATCAACGCGAAACGGCTGAGGGTTCGGCCGTCTTTTCGGCCGTTTTTGCTTGCGCTGCGCAAAATTGCCTGCGGTTGCACTTGTGCGCAAATTATGTTATACTAATTGTTACCACACGGGCGTTGCGCCCGGATGGTTCTATTTAGCTGTTTTCAATCATCTTCTGGGATGGAGAGTGTGCATGGATCGCTACAAGCTGCTGATTACGGGCGGTGCGCCGCTGCGGGGAGAAACTACAGTGTTTGGGGGCAAGAATACCTCCGTGGCCGTCGTTCCCGCGATGCTTTTGTGTGATGAGCCCTGCGTGGTGGAAAACCTGCCCGATATTGAAGATATCCATGTGGTTTACGATATGCTGAACCTGCTGGGGGCCAAGGTGGATTACGAGCCCAAGGCGCGCCGCATGACGGTGGATCCCCGGCCGGTAAACAGCTTTCATGTTCCCTATCAGTATACGCAGCGCATGCGCGCCAGCTATTATCTGTGGGGCGCGCTGCTGGGCCGCTGCGGTCAGTGCGAGGTGGGCTATCCCGGCGGCTGCGCCATCGGCAATCGCCCCTTTGAGCAGCATGTGAAGGGCTTCCGTGCCCTGGGCGCGCAGGTGGACGATTACGGCGGCATGATCTACGCCAAGGGCGATATGGTGGGCGCGGATGTGTTCTTTGACCGCATCACCGTGGGCGGCACCATCAATGTGATGCTGGCCGCCGCCAAGGCGCATGGCAACACCACCATTCATAATGCGGCGCGCGAGCCGCATATTGTGGACTTGGCGAACTTCCTCAATTCCATGGGCGGTCGTGTGCGCGGCGCGGGCACGGATACCATCCGCATCCGCGGCGTGGATTATATGCACGGCAGCCGCTATTCCGTTATTCCCGATCAGATTGAAACGGGTACGCTGATGATCGCGGCGGCGGCTACGCACGGCGATGTGACCATTCGCGGCTGCATTCCCACCCATATGGAAGCGCTGACCGCCAAGCTGCTGGAAATGGGCGTGCAGGTGACCAGCACCGACGATACCATCCGCGTGCGTGCGGAGCGGCAGCATCGCGCCGTCAACATCAAAACACAGGAATATCCCGGCTTCCCCACCGATTTGCAGCAGCCCATGAGCGCCATGCTCACCTGCGCGGCGGGCGACAGCCTGGTGATTGAGACCATCTTTGAAAACCGCTTCAAGCACCTGGTGGAAATGCAGCGCATGGGCGCGAAGGTGCGCATTGTGGAGCAGACGGCCATCATCGAGGGCGTGGATGCGCTCTACGGCGCGCCCGTTACGGCTACCGATCTGCGCGCGGGCGCGGCGCTGGTGATTGCGGGCCTGATGGCCAAGGGTACAACCGAGATCTACGAGCCCAGCTATATTGAACGTGGGTATGAGCGCATTGAGGATAAGCTGCGTGCGCTGGGGGCGGATATCGCCCGCGCGCCGCTGTAATGCGGATGGATAAACGGATGGAAAGGAGGCGCTGGCTGTGAACGCATTTGAAACCTTGGGGCTGCGCTGGGACGCTGATCAGGCGCAGGTGCATGCCGCGTACCGCAGCCGCGTCAAGGGCTGCCATCCCGATCAGTTTCAGGATCAGGCGCAGGCCGACCAGGCGCAGGAGCAATTGATCCGCCTGAACCTGGCCTACGAGGAAGCGCTGCGCATCGCCGCCAAGCGGCAAATTGGCTTTAACACCGTATCCTGTGAGGATGCAAAAACGCTGGCGCGCAAGCTGATGGAGCAGGGCCGCAATGAGAACGCCCTGCGTCAGCTGGCTCGCGCCGATAGCAAGGATGCGCAGTGGTACTGCCTGCAGGGCGAGATTCTGATGAATCTGCACCAGTATGACAGCGCGCATCAGAGCTTCCGCGAGGCGGTGCGCCGCGAGCCGGATAACCTGCAATTCCGCCGTGGGGCCTTTAACGCCGCCATGACGCTGAAAAAGCACCAGCGCCCTGTGCAGCGCGCGGTGGACGCGGTGGGAAGACTGTTTGGGAAAAAATAATAATTGGATGAAGGAAGATTCGCCCTTCATTATACAACAAAAAGGCCGCATATTGCGGCCTTTTTTGCTGGCTTGTGGGAGGGCAAGCCGTTTATTTGCTTTTCTTGTTTTTCCTGCGCAGGCTATCCCACAGGCGGCTCCAGGGCAGCACGCTTTTTTGGGTGCCCGGCTCCAGCTTGCCCGCGTCCGCGTCCAGCGTTACCTTGCAGATGTTGGCCACCAGGGGGCCGGCGATCAGTCCCAGTGTGCCCATGATCTGAAAACCGGCGAACATGGACATCATCGTAACCAGCGGGTACAGGCCCAGCTGTTTGCCTACGATGCGCGGCTCGATGATCTGGCGCACCGTCACGGTGACCAGATAAATGACGAACAGGCCGAGCGCCGTGTAATAATCGCCGATAATCAGCGCGCCGATGGCCCAGGTGTTCAGGAAGAGCCCCGCGCCGATGACGGGCAGCACATCCGCCACGCCGATGAGCATGCCCAGCAGCAGCGCATAGGGCTTGTGCATGATAACCAGACCGGCGATGATGATCAGCATCAGCACGAAGGAAATGAAGATCTGCGCGCGCACCTGGCCGAAAATCGCTGTGAACACGCCGCCCTTGATCAGACGGAAATCCTTGACCACCTGCGAGGGAAACTGGCTGCGGAAGAACCCGGCGATGCGCTCCTTATCATAGCTGAAATAGAAGGTGGCCATGATGGTGAACAGCACAGAAAGGATGATCATGGGCAGCGAGGATACCGTGGAAATGGTGAAGCTGGCGATCCAGCCGGTGATGTTGGCCGCCCAGGAGGCGACGTTTGATACCATGCTGGCCAGCATGCCCGATACGCGCTCTATAAAATCGGCGGGCAAAAGATACGCGTAGTCCTCATACAGTGCGGTGACCCACACTGTCAGCTGGTTGACGAACGCGCGGGCCAGATCGGGCAGCGTCCGGGCCAGACTGATACACTCGCGCACCAGCTTGTCGGTGATGGTGAAAAACAGAATGGTGATCAGCCCATACAGCAGCAGCATGCACAATAGCGTTGCGATGGAGCGGGCGGCCTTGAAGCGCTTGAATGCCTTGCGCAGCAGCCGCGCCACAGGCTCCATCAGCGAGGCGAAAACCAGCGCCAGCACAAAGGGCCAGCAGAAGGGGAACAGCTGCACCGCGATGTAGCAGGCCAGCGCCACGGCTGCAATGATCAGCAGCCGCCTGGGCACGTCGTTCATGCCCTGGTTCCAATCAGCCAACCGCTGTAGAAAGGGGGTGGTGTTGCTCATGATTGCCTCCATAGGGAAAGTGATTTCGGATCGATTTCGCCGCGCCCTGCGCACCATAATATCATTATAGCAGATTGTGGGCCAAAAGGCAAACATGATTGCGGCGATGTAAAAGCGCCAGACACTGCGTCCACCCGTTACTTTCAAAGAGTTTAATCAGGTTGCGCATTTCTTTACACGTCGTTTTCATCCTGCATCACCAGTGAGCTATGGCACTACCTTGACGCTTGGAAACACAGGTGTTGCAGCTACGGAGTATTTGACTCGCTACTTTAGCTTGACTGATCGGTTATATGATGAGCAGGACCAATTATTGCTGAATACACCGGAGGCATTGGAAACACTGCGACTGCTATTGGATGCACGGCCATGTGTACAGCCGTCTTATTCCAATTGGTGGCGGGAAACAGCGAAGGCTTTTGCAGCCGGCGATACAGCTATGACTGTCCTGTTTAGCAATTACGCATCCGAAATCACGGGCCTTTCTACCAAGATAGCTTCTGATATTGGCACGACATTTGTGCCAGGGGGGAATCCGCTGATGGGTGGAGGATCGATCGGCGTGTGCCGATACAGTCAGAATAAGAAAGAAGCGCTCAATTTTATACGCTGGTTTTGCTCTGAAGAAATAGCTTCAGCTATGACTTATCTGGGTAGTGCGTCACCCTGTCAAGCGACATATGATAACTATCAAATTATTGATTTGTACCCATGGCTGGCGCTGACTAAAGAGTCCATGACGGCATCGCATGTTAAGCGTTGGCCGCAAAGGCAAGGGGATGGTTTCAATGAAAGAAAATTCTTGAATATTATGGGATTGCAGATTATGCATGCTATCAATGGATTTGTCGAGCCGGCTACAGCGGTACAGAATATGAAAAAAGAAATGGAGAGAATAATATAAGAAGTGAATTTTGGCAAGAAAACGCCCCCGTCAATTTCTGACGAGGGCGAATTTTTTATGGTTTGCGTTTAGCCCTGGTGGCGGTCGGAGCGACGGCGGCGGGTTTCACCGCTGGCGCTTTGCTGGCTGCCGGAGGCGGGGCTTTGCGTGCCGCTGCCCTGCTGGGGCTGATAAGACGCCTGCGTGCCCTGCTGGGGCGCGGCGTAAGGATTGCCCTGTTGCTGCGAGGGTGTGGGCGGGGTGAACACGCTGCCCTGCTGCTGCGAGGACTGCTGGCGAGGATACTGCTGCGTGGGACGCGCATAGGCGCTTTGCTGCGTTGTGCGCGTCTGCTGCTGCTGAGCCTGCCGGCGCTGCGCGGCGCGCTGAGCGGCGCGGCGCTGATTGGCGCGGTAGATGGAGTAGCCGTATGCGCCGCCGCCGGCAAGCACGGCCACAGCCGCCAGACCGGCCCACAGCCAGCCGCTGCCCGAGGACTTGGTCGAGGGCGCGGGGGTGGTGAACTCGGTAAAGTTGGTGGTCGGCAGGGGCGCGGCGGTGGGGGACACGGTGGAGGTGGGCGAGGTGGTAGGCGTGGTCAGCTGCTCCACATCCATGGTAGGCGTGGGGATGGGCTGGAAGGGCTCATAAGAGGCCTGGCTGAGGTTGGGGTTCTTCCATACGCCGGAGTTGAAATCCTCCACAGGCGTAATGACCGACGTGTTGCCGTCCGAGCCCGAGCCGTTGTTGGCGGCGGACTGGCGGTATTCGTCGCTGGTGAGGAACTCGGTCAGCTCGCCCAGCGTGAGCACCTTAAAGTAATCGCCCATCACATAGCCTTCCGTGCCGGACTGGTTGATGTGATACCAGGTAACGCCGTTGACGTTCTCGGTGCCCAGCACCAGGGCGAAGGCGTACTTGTTCATCATACGGATGTAATTGTAATTGGTGCCTGCGCCGCTGCGCAGGCGGACGTTGTTGGTGGTTACATAGCCGTAGCTGGAGGTGCTGCCCTGATTGACGGGCGGGGGGGTGACGGTAGGAACGGGCGCGGGCGTGGGCGTGCGCAGGCCAGCCTCGTATTGAGCCTGTTCCTCGGCGCCCATGCGGCGCAGCTGGTCGGAGCGCACATAGCCGTAGATATTGCCGAAGCGCACAACCTCCCAGAAGTAATCATACCCGGGCACATACTCCTGGCCGATGACGTATACTACTTCGCCCTCGCCCAGCACCTGGGCGATCTGCGCCTTGTCGTCCGCGCCATTGCGGATCATCACGTTGCCGCCGCGGGTAACAGCATAGCCGCTGAAGGGCTCAGGCTGCGCCGTGGGCTGAACGGTAGGCGTTACCTGCGGGCGGATGGCCGCCAGATAGGGGGCCGCTTCCTCCGCGGTGATGCGGCGCAGCACGTTATCAGGCAGGAAGCCGCTGATATCCAGCGCCAGCGCCTGCGCGCTGTCCCAGGCAGTGCCGTCAATGTAGGCCTGACCCCACAGGTATACCAGCGTATCGGCGGGCAGGGTGGCCAGCGTCACATCGCTGATGCTTGCGCCCGTGCGCAGATCCACCCGCTGCGTGGTCAGCGCGTAGCCGGGGGTGAACTCCGGCGTTTGCGTGGGCGTAGCGGTGGGAACCTCCGTGGGGGTGGTCGTGGGCACATCGGTGGGCGCGGGGGTAGGCGTTTCGGTAGGCACGGGGGTGCGGGTGGGCATGGGGTTAGACAGCGTGGCCTGGTAGGCGTTGGAATCCGCCTGGGACATCAGATCCACAAACTTGGCCATCATGTAGCCGTCCGTGCCCTTGAAGTTGGCGCGATACCACACCGTGCCGTCCACGGTGATGGAATCGTATACAAAGATCTTTTCATCCTTCTGACCCTTGGTGATTTCCTTGCCGCCGGGGGCCTGACGGAAGCGGACGCTCTTATCGTTGACGGTGGCCCAGCGGTCGATGGGCGCGCCATCGGGGATGGGAGTGGCCGTGGGGGCGGGCGTGTAGCCAAACAGCGCGTTGATTTCCTCCTGCGTCAGCAGGCGTACGCGGTCGCTCTTGATAAAGCCCACCTGATCGGAGAAGCTGACGATATACCAGGTTTCGTTGCTGGCGTTGACCACATAGCCTTCCACATGGCCCAGCTCGCTGGAGGCTACCGTGCGCAGCACGTTGCCGTCGCGGATGATGGGATCGCTGCGGAAGTTGGTGTCATTGGCGCGGGGATAGCAGTAGCCGTCCATATCATAAATCTGATAGGGGAACACCGTGGGTTCGGGCGCCTGCGTGGGCAGGGCGGCGTAGGTGAACACCACGTATTCGGGGCTGAGCGTGCCATCCTTGGACAGGGTGACGGTGAAATTGTCCGCGCCGGAAAGCGTATAGCCTGCGTGCAGATCCAGCGGCATATAGACGTGGATATCGATGCTGTTGGAGCCCACATAGCACGGGGCGGTCTGCGGCGTGGCCACATCCTTGCCGTCAGCGTCGCGGTAATATACGGTGATATCGCGCGTCATCTGATCGACGGAGAACAGGAATTCCACCGCGTCGGGCGTGGCGACGCCATTTCCATCCACCGTAATCTGTACGCTGGCATTGCTGATGAGCGTGTAGCCGGAAGGTACGTTTGCCAGGTTGACGTTTACGGTGTTTTCCCGGTCGGAATAGCAGGCGACGGGGCTATCGGTATAGAAAGGCTTGCTTTCGTCTACCAGACGATAGGACACCGGCACCAGCGCCACCTTGGGCTCGGGCGAGGGTTCTACGGTGGGGGTAACGGGGTTTTCAATGCGTTCATAGTGGAAAGTAAGCTCGGTTTTATCCGCGCCGTTTTCATCCACAAACACATACTGCACTTCGTCGCTGTCCGTCAGGCGATAGTCCGCGGGCAGATCCGTAGGCATGGCGCGCACGGGGTTGATGCCTGCCACGCAGCGCGCGATGGTATCGCTGGCAACGGTCAGGCCGTCCTGATCCACATAGTGAACCGTTACGTCCACCGGCGCGGGCGTGGGCGTGGGCGCGATGCTGACATAGTAGAACTCCACATGGTCGGGCGTGGCGGCGCCGTTTTCATCCACCACAACGCGCACGGGGCTTTCGCTGTCCAGCCGGTAATCCGCGCCCACCAGATCGCCGTTGGCGGCCACGGTGTTTTCACCGGTGCGCACAATGGCGGTGGTTTCCATCAGCAGGTTATTGCTGCGGTCGTAGTAGTATACGGGCACGTTCAGCTCGGCCGTCGCGGGGGCACGGTAGATGAACTGCGCCTGCTCGGGGGTGCAGTTGCTGTTTTCATCGATGGTGATGGTAACGGGGTTTTCGCTTTGCAGGGTGTAGCCCGCGGGCACCAACGCATCATTGGCAAAGATGTTAATGGGCGAATCCGCGCTGGTGGCCTGCTGCATGGCGGAGTAGAGCACATTGCCCTTGTCATCCACATACACGACGGAGAAACTTACCTCGTGTACCTGCGGGGCGGGCTTATCATAGTAGAAGAAAACGGATTCGGGGGTGCGGTTGCCGGAAGCGTCCACGTTGACGGGCACGGGGTTCTGGCTCTGCGCGTTGAGGGTATAGCCTGCGGGCACCTTGGTATCGTCGGCCCAGATATCCGTAGCGCCGGTGGCGACGCTGCGGGTTTCCTCCGCCAGGAGGTTGCCGTCCATATCGTAGTAATAAACGGGCAGATCAACTGTGACGCTGGCGGGTTTATAGGTAAAGGTGACGGACTCGGGGGTGCAATTGCCCTGGCTGTCCACCTGTACGTAGACGGGGCTTTCGCTGGCCAGGGTATAGCCGTCGGGTGCGTAACCGTCCTCGGCCGATACATAATTATCGCCCGGATGCACGGTGACAGTGGTGTAATTGAGCGTTGCGCCGCTGCCATCTACATAGTAGACGTACAGATTGATATCCTGCGGCGCGGGCGCGTCGTAATAGAAGGTGACGGCGGCAGGTTCGCAGTTGTCATTGCCATACAGCGTGACGGGCACAGGATTCTGACTCTGCGCGTTCAGGGTGTACCCGGCGGGAACGAGGGAGTCGTTCGCATAAACCTGAGACGAATCAGAGGTAACGGTGACGGTCTCCTGATTGAGGAAGTTGCCGCTTGCGTCGTAATAGGACACGGTGACACTGGCCGTGAAGACCTGCGGCTGGGGCGCATCATAATAGAAGGTGACGGAGGCAGGGTCGCAGTTGTCATTGCCATACAGCGTGATGGGCACAGGGTTTTGGCTCTGCGCGCTCAGGGTGTAGCCTGCGGGCGCCTTGCTGTCATCTGCCCAGATATCCACAGCGCCGGTGGAGACGGTGCGGGTTTCCTCCGCCAGATAGTTGTTGTCCGTATCATAGTAATAAACCGTGAGGTTTACTGTGACAGAGCGGGGACGGTACATGAACGTGACGGATGCGGGAGTGCAGCCGCCGTTGCTGTCCACCGATACATACACGCTGCGTTCGCCCACCAGCTCGTAGCCGTCGGGCGCATAGCCGTCCTCGGCCGTTACATAGTTATCCTGACCCGAACGTACGGTGGCGAAGGTCTGGTTCAGCGAATTGCCGTCCATATCCACATAATAGACCGGCACCTGCGTTTCAATCGGCGCGGGCGCAGGCGTGGCGGGCGTATCGGTCTGGGTGGAAATATACAGGCGGAACTGCGCGGCAAGCTGGCCGGCCGCATCATAGGCCAGCACATCCAGATAGCTCATGTTCAGCTCCGTGCCCGCGTCCATATAGGACAGCTGGGACAGCGGCGTGCCGTCGGCAATGGACAGGGCTGCGTACTGACCGTATACATCCTGCACATGCAGCACGGCGTCGGCCTGCAGGGCGGCGGCGGGCACATACAGCCAATAGCTGCCCTCATAGCCCGAGGCCGTTACCTCGCTGGCCAGCTGCTGCTGGGCAACGTCTTCCTCCGTCCAGGAAATGGAGAACAAAACGGGTGGCTGCGCGTCCGAAGCCAGCGCGGCAAAGGGCAGCTGGCACAGGATCAGCAGGATGCTTAACAGCAGCGCGCCTGCCCGGCGGAGAGAGAAAACAGAAAAGCGATGGTTCATAACGGCGCCTCCTTTTGAAGCCTCGTTGAGGATGCGAAGATTGTGTTTCAATTATATTACGAAAATGTTTTTTAGTCAATCTTTCTGCCCTGCAAAATCCTTCAAAAGCAGGGATTTCTTGTTCCCATGTAGAATATGCCAACGAACGATCACAAATGTGGAGGCAATTGGCATGAATCGGAATGAGCTGGAGGAGGTTTTCCTTTCCTCGCAGGAGGTTTTTCACGGAAAGCTGATTAACGTGGAGCACTGGCAGGTGCGCCTGCCCAATGGGCAAACGGCCTTGCGCGAGGTGGTTAAGCATCGCGGCGCGGCGGCCATCGTGCCGGTGGACGACCAGGGCAACGTCACCCTGGTGTGCCAGCACCGCGTGGCGGTGGGGCGCTTCACCTGGGAAATTCCGGCGGGCAAGCTGGATCATACCGGTGAGGATATGCTGGCCGCCGCCAAGCGCGAGCTGGAGGAGGAAACCGGCCTGCACGCGCAGAACTGGCAGCTTCTGGTGGATATGGATACCACGCCCGGCTTTTGCAACGAGCATATCGGCATCTATCTGGCCACGGGCCTGAGCCAGCATCATATGCACACGGATGAGGATGAATTCCTCAACGTTGACCGTGTGCCGCTCAGCGAGGCAGTGCGCCGCGTGATGGCTGGGGAGATCCACGATAGCAAAACCATCGCCGGGCTGATGATGGCCTGGAATTTGCTGGGCCGGCAAAGCGATATGCCCCTGGACAGCCTGGCATCTATACAACGCGGCAGCACGGCGTTTGCATCCCAGGCAAAGGAATAAAATTTGCACGCTTGGAGGAACGCATGCGTATTTTGCTGGTAGAGGATGAAAAGCCCCTGTCCGCAGCTATTGTGAAGATGCTGGAGCAGGAGCATTTTGCCTTGGACGCGGCCTATACCGGCCCGGACGGGCTGGACTGCGCGCTCAGCGGCATATACGATGCGATTGTGCTGGATGTGATGCTGCCCGGCATGGACGGCTTTGCCGTGCTGCGCGCGCTGCGGCAGCAGGGCGTTTCTGCGCCGGTGCTGATGCTGACCGCCCGCGGCGGCGTGCAGGATCGCGTGCAGGGGCTGAACCTGGGCGCGGATTACTTACCTGCCCAAGCCGTTTGAACGCAGCGAGCTGGTGGCCTGCTTAAACGCCATCACCCGGCGCAAGGATCAGCCGCCGGTGCAGGAGTTTGCCTTGGGCAATGTACGGCTCAGTCCCGAGGCCGCTATGCTTTCCTGCACGAATAACGGCAAAAGCGTGCGCCTGGCGGCCAAGGAATATCAATTGATGGAGCTGTTTCTGCGCAATCCGCATCAGCTCTTGCCCAAGGAAAACATATTGGAGCGCGTATGGGGCTTTGATAACGAGGCGGAGTATAATAATCTGCCGGTCTATCTGACCTTTCTGCGGCGCAAGCTGGCCTTTGTCGGCGCGCATGTGGAAATTCGCGCTTCCCGCGGGCTGGGCTATATGCTGGAGGAAACACCATGATCGTCCGTCTGCGAAAACGCCTGACGCTGGCGGCCATCGCCGCGCTGATCCTTATTTTCGCCGTCACGGTGGCGGCGATCAACCTGGCCAACGCCTAGTCGCTGCGCGGCCAGATTTCGCAATCTCTGCAAATGTTGATGGGCAGCTACATTCCGCCCTCCGAGCGTGAAAAGGTGTTCGATCGCTTTTATCGTGCGGAGAGCGCCGCACAGACGCAGGGGAGCGGCATCGGCCTGGCCATCGCGCGCAGCATCGCCGCGCTGCACTATGGCGATATTTTCCTGGAAAGCAACGAAGCGTCGGGCACAGCCTTTATTGTGACGCTGCCCGAGGACGCAAAATAAGAAATTAAAAAATATTACGGATTTCAATTTCCATTTAAGGTTTCTCCCTTACAATGCGAACTGTTCCAATGGACAAGGGGCAAATAGAAGCCCCATCAAGCATTGATTTTAAGGAGGAAACCATCATGAAAAAGAGTAAGACCATTCTGACCTGCGCTGCCGCCGCCTGCCTGCTGGTATCCGGCATTGGCTTTGCCTGCGCCGAGGGCGCGCAGACCTATCCCCAGGGACTGAAGAGCGGCGCGGTGAACGGCCTGACCAATGGCTACGTGAACGGCTACACCCAGGGTATGAAGAACGGCGCGGTGAACGGCCTGACCAACGGCTATGTGAACGGCTATGCCCAGGAGCTGAAGAACGGCGCGATCAGCGGCCTGGAGGAAGGCTTGAAGGACGGCGCGAAGCAGGGCGCCAAGGACGGCCTGAAAAACGGGCTGTGCGGCGGCCTGAAGCAGGGTCTTAAGAACGGCAGCCTCAGGGGGACGCAGAAATAACTGTCCCCGCGCGGAATCTTCCACTCCCAACAAACAATAAAAACGGCAGCCTGCGAGGCATATCGCGGGCTGCCATTTTTTCGCCTATAGATGCCTGCAAATAGGCATTGCATCCAGCGCCAAAATGTGCAATAATATAAGGAGCCCGCGCGGGAAACCATTGCGCGGCAGCTGCTGCCGGAGAGGGGATAGCGGGCGGATGCAGTATTATCAAAGCGTGTTCTCATCGCTGCCGGTGATAGAGACGGCGCGGCTGCGGTTGCGGCCCCTGACCATGCGCGATGACCGCGACATGTTCCGCTATGCCAGCGATCCGGAGGTCAGCCGCCATGTGCTGTGGGAGGCGCACGCCAGCCCCCGCGAAACGCGCAGCGTGCTGCGCGCGGCCATTCGCCAGTATCGTGCGGGAGATCCATCCTCCTTCGCCATTGAGCGGCTCAGCGATCACCGCATGATCGGCACCATCGGCTTCATGTGGATCAACTGCGAGCATCGCAGCGCCGAGGTAGGCTATTCCCTATCCCGCGATTGCTGGAATCAGGGCTACGCCACCGAGGCTTTGCGCGCGGTGCTGCGGTTTGGGTTTAATACCCTGCGGCTGAACCGCATCGAGGCCCAGCACGAGCTGGATAATCCCGCGTCCGGCCGGGTGATGGAAAAATGCGGCATGCGCTGCGAGGGCACGCTGCGGCAGCGGGTGTTTAACAAAGGCAGGTTTTCCGATGTGCGGCTGTATGCCATTCTGCGCGGCGACGGCGTGCCCGGAAACGAGCATATCTAATCAGGTAGGAGTTGAGATCCCATGTTTGAGTATAAAACCCACGGCACCTGTTCCACCCAGATTGATCTGGAAATTGAGGACGGCGTGATCACCGCCTGTACCATTCATAATGGCTGCCGCGGCAATACGGCGGGCCTGGCCAAGATGGTGGTGGGCCGCAAGGCGGACGATGTGAAGGAGCTGCTGCGCGGCATTCCCTGCCGTGGCGCTACCAGCTGCCCCGATCAGCTTGCCCGCGCAATCGACGCTTATGAACAGCAGGAGGCAAAGTAAAATGGCCAATAACAAGCAAAAGAAAACCACCCTGTGGGTGCGCGTGATGTGCGTGTTCCTGGCGTTTCTGATGTGCCTGTCCGTGGTCGCGGCGCTGATGAATATCTTCTAAGCAGCCAGCCGGCTGAGCAAAGCCTTTTCAATTGCGGGAAGGCTTTTTTGTGTGCACCGGTTTAAAAAAGATTGTTTTACAACTAAAATTTATCGATTTTCGATAAAATATTGTTGACAAACGGATTTCGCTGTGCTATCCTGTTCCCGATGCAAGGAGGTTGAAGGTATGAGTCACAAGCGTTTATCGCATCTTTTATTGCTGGCTGGCGGCATCGCGGGCGTGGGCGCGCTGGGCGTGCTGATCGATTACGCGCGCATGCTGGCCTTGCGCGCGGTGGAGCGGCCCGGGATGGCGCTGCGCTATTGGGGGCTGTTGGTGTTTTTGTGCTTGGTTGCGGCGGTGTACGGCGCGGCGCTGTATCAGTATATGCGCATCAGCCGCCGGATTGGCAAGAACCAATCCTTCTGCCGCGAAAACGTGGGCAGTATGCGGGCCATCGCCTGCCTGATGGGCGCGGCCGCGGGCATGTGGGCAGGACTGATGATTGTGTTTCGGCTGCTGAGCAGCATTGGCGTAGGGGTGGAAATGCTGCTCTTTGCGCTGATGTGCATGGCCAGCGCGGCGATTGGCCTGGTGGCCTATGTGCTTACGCAGCTTTTGCGGCGCGCTACGCAATTGCAGGAAGACAACGACCTGACCATATAAGGAGGGATGGGCATGATTCGCATCGATTTGGATGTGATGCTGGCGCGGCGCAAAATGAGCGTGACTGAGCTGTCCGCGCGCGTGGGCATCACCATGGCTAACCTGTCCATCCTAAAAAAAGGCAAGGCAAAGGCCATCCGGTTTTCTACCCTGGAGGCCATCTGCCGTGAGCTGAACTGCCAGGTGGGCGATATTCTGATTTACGATCCGGAGGAAAAGCATGCAGACGAATGAAAACAGACGTGAATCTCTGCCTGCGCCTTGGCTGGCGCTGGGCGCGGGGGTGGCCTGCGCAGCGCTGTGGGTGCTGGGCTATATGGGCGGGCTGGGCGTTGGCATGACGGCTTCCAGCCTGCTGATTCTGGGCGTGGGGATGTACCTGTGCCGCAGGCAGATCTGTTGGCGGGCGGACAGCATTCTGCTGTTGACGCTGGCGGTGCTGCTTAGCCTGGCCTATGGTATCTTTGGCAGCCTGGCCATGCAGATCTTTAATCTGCCGGTGCTGTGCCTACTGCTTTCTCAAAGCCTGCTGGCGCTGGCTGGGCATTGTCCTGAGGGCGCGTTGAGTGCTGCGGGGCTGAGCGGCGGCATACGCGAAGCACTGGGCAGCCTGTTCCGCCACTGGGGCGTGCCCTTTCGCACGGTAAAGGAGCGGCAGGGCAGCGCGTCCGCCCTGCGCGGGCTGGGCATGGGGCTGCTGATTGCCGTTCCCCTGCTGGCGGTGGTGCTGTTCCTGCTGGCCTGGGCGGACACGGTATTCAGTTCGCTTTTGAGCGGGCTGTTTGTATCGGAGGATCCGCTGAGCGCGTTTTGGAATGTGCTGTGGCGGCTGATCAAGCTGCTGGCGATTGCGCTGCTGGTCTTTTCGTGCCTGTATACGCTGCTGCTGCCGCGACGCGAGCGCGCAGCCAAAGAAAGATTTCCCTGGCCTATAACGGCTTGCGCGATGGTGCTGGCGCTGCTTTGCCTGGCTTACGCTGCCTTTGTGTATGTGCAGGTGCGCTATCTCTTTGGCGGCGCGGAGACGGCCGCCATGGCCGACGGCTATGCACAGTATGCGCGCACGGGCTTCTTCCAGTTGGTTGCGGTGGCGGTGATCAATCTGATTGCCGCGCAAACGTCGCTGATCCGCTGCGGGGAAAGCCGCGTCGTGCGCGCGCTGTCCGCCCTGATGAGCCTGCTGACGGCGGTGATCCTGGCCTCGGCCTTCTGGCGGATGCGGCTGTATATTCAGGCGTTCGGCCTGAGCACGCTGCGCCTGCTGACGCTGTGGGGCATGGCAATGATCGCCCTGCTGCTGGCGCTGACGCTGATCAAGTGCGCCCGCCCCGGTGTGCGCATCTGTACACTGGCCTGCGCGGTGATGCTGAGCAGCTATGTGCTGCTGAATTACATCAACGTGGATCGCACCATTGCCCGCTGGAACCTGCGCGCCTATGAAACCGGCAAACAGGAAACGCTGGATACCGAATACCTGGCGGGGTTATCGCCCGATGTGCTGGCCGCCCCGTGGCAGGTGGAGCAGCTGGACGCGATCCGCAAGCAGCAAAGCGAGCGCCGCCCGGATTGGTTCGCCTGGAGCCTGAGCTGGCTGCGGGTGGGGGAAAAGTAAAAAGAAGAAAACAACCGCCATCGGAGCTGTTCCGATGGCGGTTGTTTTATGCCTGTTTTGGGGGTGTGTCCAGCGAACGCAGATAAACCTCTAAAAGCTGCAAGGCGGTATCCCGGTCTTTTTCAGAGCAGGCGTTCAGCCGTGCAAGCAGCTCCTCCTGCCGAACGGCTATCGCAGAGCGCTCCTGGGTCAGAATTTCATCCGGCGTGATGTGCAGCGCCTGGCAGATGCGCAGGATGGTTTCCAGACGCATATTTACCGTGCCGCGCTCGATATCCGCATAGGTGCGGTCGGCCAGCCCTGCGGCCTCGGCTACCTCTGCTTGCGTCAGTCCCTGCCGCCGCCGAATGGCCAGCAGTCTGTTTCCAATCGCTCGAAAATCATAAATCAGCATTTTTCTTCCTCCAAATATCCCGCAATAGGAATAATAATTCCTAAAACACTTGACAAATAGGAAGAATAACATCATAATAATAGGCAGAAAGATTCCTATTTCGAAAGGAGAAAGAACAATGAAGAAATACGATTATGTTCTGATTGGCGCCGGTCTGTATTCCGGAGTGATTGCTTATCTTGCCGGTCAGGCAGGGAAAAGCTGTCTTGTACTGGAACGAAGAGATCATACAGGCGGAAATATTTACTGCGAAGAAATCGATGGAATTCATGTACACAAGTATGGAGCGCATATTTTCCATACTTCGAATAAAGAGGTGTGGCAGTTTGTCAATTCGCTGGCAGAATTCAACCGTTATACAAACTCGCCGATTGCCAACTACAAAGGCGAAATTTATAATATGCCGTTCAATATGAATACCTTCAGTAAAATGTGGGGAATCCGCACACCGGAAGAGGCGAAAACAATCATCGAAGAGCAGAGAAAAGCTGTTCCGGGAGAGCCGAAAAATCTGGAAGAGCAGGCGATCAAACTGGTTGGAAAAGATATTTATGAAAAGCTGGTTAAGGGTTATACAGAAAAGCAGTGGGGAAGAGACTGCAGTGAGCTGCCGAGCTTTATCATCAAACGGCTTCCGGTGCGCTTTACGTATGACAACAACTATTTCAATGACCTTTATCAGGGAATTCCGATTGGCGGCTATAACGTTCTGACAGAGCGGCTTTTTGAAAAAGCGGATGTACAGACAGGTGTTGATTTTCTGGAAGATAAAGAAAAGTACCTGGCGATGGGTGAGACGGTGATTTACACCGGAGCGATTGATGCGTTTTACGATTATGCACTTGGCAAGCTGGAATACCGTACGGTGCGCTTTGAAACAGAAGTGCTGGATACCGACAATTATCAGGGCGTGGCTGTAGTAAACTACACCGATCGGGAGACACCGTATACGCGTGTGATCGAACATAAGCATTTCGAATTCGGAACCCAGAAAAAGACCGTCATTTCCAGAGAGTATTCCACCGACTGGAAAGAGGGGATGGAGCCGTACTACCCGGTGAATGATGCCAGAAACCAGGAACTTTATCAGAAATATGCCGCACTTGCGGAAAAAGAAGAGAAGGTTATCTTTGGCGGAAGACTTGGAGAATACAAGTATTACGATATGGACAAAGTCATTGAGGCTGCACTGAACCAGTGGGAGAAAATGCAGCGGTAGGAAAAAGAACTGCAAACGGAAATCAATCAAAACGGACTGCACACTTGACAGCAGTCCGTTTTTTGACTATATTATAAACGATATCCGGCTGGAAAATACCGGAAAATAAGAAAATGAAAGAGGTCGTTATGAGAAAAGAATATGATGACGAGGATGAAATCCCGGAAAGACGCCATTCCTCAGGAAAGAAAAAGAAGAAATTCGGCTGGGTTAATGTGCTCACCATCCTTCTCGTAGTTGTACTGGTTGTGCTCGTCGGTGTCTATGCTGTAATCAATCACTATTACAGCAAGAGTAACTACGTAAGCGATGATAAAATCACGATCAATAAATCCACAGAGGTTGAGACCGAAAGTACCGGGCTGACCGATGAGGAGACGGATGCCCTGCAGTCTGAGATTTTAAATGAGACACAGGACATTGAACTTCCAAACAACAGCAATGTATACAATATTCTGCTGATCGGTGTTGACCGTCGTGACAAAACGTGGTATGGAAACTCCGATTCCATGATTCTGATGTCCATCAATAAAGATACAAAACAGATCCACATGACATCCTTTATGCGTGACCTGTATGCAAATATCCCGGATGTCGGTGTGAAAAAACTGAATGCAGCCTGCGCATATGGCGGCGGTCCGCTGGTTGTACGAACCATCGAGGACAACTATAAACTGCCGATTGACAA
>ERZ857757.1004-NODE-1004-length-24617-cov-3.066159_pt1 | contig 24617 bp, 29 predicted proteins | sample MGYA00519764_ERZ857757 | MGnify/ENA primary metagenome ERZ857757 (study PRJEB31778, sample SAMEA3449359) | human gut metagenome | biome: human gut; feature: human-associated habitat; material: faeces | place: United Kingdom | collected 2010/2012 ... | reverse complement strand
CTAATACACTCGCACGCAAAATAATTAATGACAGCCTTACTGCCGCAAATATTATGCGCGCTTGTAATATGACCAACTGGCATGATTTCGTAAAAAAATCAAAGCCAAAAGTGCAAAAAACGGAACGTAAAATTACTACAAAAAACAACGCCGCAGCAAAACTAAAAAATCTTGCTCAGCGCAGCAATACCACAACAAAAGGCGGTATGCGCGTGCGGTTACGCGACACCGAAAAAGAATATGATTTATAGGAGGATACCATGGACTTAAATGAATTAGACGAAGCAGTAAACCAGAACAAAAAACATAACGATGTAAGCAATGCTGATGTATTGGCAGCATTAGTTTTGATACAAGGCCAATTAAGGACAATCGAAAAAATCATAATTGAAAATGATAAAACTGACCAAAAATCTATTGTTGATATAAAAGCAACACTTGCAACCCATGACAAAAATATAAGTGCCATACCGGTACTTACAGCCAATATAATATCCGCGAAGGTCAATGATGTAGCTGCGGAAATTAATAATAGTACCGATAATATAACGGTAGCGGCAAAGGCGTTAAACGAAAGTAACGCTACTTTTAAAACACTTATATATGGGTGGTGTACATCTATGTTATTAGCATTGTGCATAATTATATATTTAGTGTGGTAAGAGGTGACAAAAAATGAATAAAAAAGTACAAGCAAAAATCAAAAAAATTGCCGATATAAAAGCGAAAATCAAAACATTAGAAAATGAGGTTTCTGAACTTGAAAATGAAGTTGAAGCAGCAAAAGAAAAAGAATTTAATATGTTATCAAAAGCTTTTTTTAACGAGAGTGAACCCAATAAAAAAGCAAAAATCGAAGATAAAATCAAGTCATTAATAATGGGGTGACCGTTATGTTTATACCTGATATATGTCCAGTTTGTCATATGCGATACATCAAACGAACGCTTGATGATACAATATGCCAATCATGCCGCACAAAAAAAGAAAATGTGCAGCAAACGATAAAAACGCAAAAAACGAAGCCTAATATCAAAAAGCAAAATGAAAGCAGGGTTGAGCCTAACACGCCGCAAAAAGAAATAAAAACAGAACCCAAAGGCTCCAAAGGCATTGTAAAAGTGTGCCTTACTTGCGGCAAAGTTTTCTTGGCGAAAGATAACCGCTCAAAGTATTGTAGTGCAGAATGCCGGTATCGGTATTGGCGGCCGGGCAAAAAATCAATTACTAAAACAAAAAAAGAAACAGTAGTATACCATAAAAAATGCGCTATATGTGGCGCAGATTTTAATACAATATTGCCGCAGAAAATATATTGTTCGGTCATTTGTGCAAAAACAGCTCATAAAAACAAAAAATACATGCTCAAAATATGTGTAAAATGCGGTGCTCAATACAAAACACGTCATCACACAACAAAATACTGCCCGACATGTGCCAGCGAATTTATGACAGTAAAATAAATAGAGGTGAAAAATGATAACCGATGATATTAGAACTTACCTTAGCTATGTGCAGGCGTGGGCAATCTTTTTGCTTTTGATTATCGTTGCTCGCAAGCCGGGCATTGTTGATGAAGTGCTCAATGAATTTATTGCCAACATCACAAAACTAATTAAAATAATAATTAATCACATCATAACTGGAGGTTTTAAAAAATGAAAAAATTGATTATGATATGCACTATTATGTGTGCTGCTGCGCTTGCCGGGTGCGGCGCATCAGAGCAGGCCGCACCGGCTAAAGCGCCGGAAGCAGCACCCGCGCAAAAAGTGGAGCAAAAGCAAAACGCCGATAAGCCCGGCGTTATAAAGGGCAAACCCATTAAGGGCAACGGCCGCAGCATGGGTCACTTTTAATTAATATTACCGGCACTGCCGAGATAAGAGCCTGCGGGTCTCCGTAAAAGAACGGAGGCTCTCTTTTTATGCTAAAAAAATCACTTTTAATCTTAACGCTTGCCGGAGCACTGACTATGGCACAGTCAGCATTTGCACTTACGGTATATGACCCTACGAACCATACCGAAAATCTTGCTACAAAGCTGCAAATGATAGAGCAGGTAAAAAACAGTGCCCAGCAGCTGCAAAATGATATTAAAAACCTGCAAAAGCTTGACCCGTCAGAGCTGCAATTAAGTTTGAATTATATACGGGAAACGATACAGGATTTAAACCGCCTGCGTGAGCAGACGGACGCCATCGGCATAGAATATGACCAGCTTATGAGCGAATGGGACGAAGCCAATCCGGACTATGAAGAATGGAACGGCATTGACGGCAGCCGTTATGCCGAACAGGCAGATAAGCTGCGCGATAAATGGTCGAAAGCATTATTACAGGCATTAACCGCGCAAAGCATAGCTTCACCGTCGGAGCAGCTTAAAACGGATGATGCTATGGAACGGCTTTTAAATGCAAGTCAGAATGCTGACGGTGCCATGGGCGCATTGCAGGCAGCCAATCAGCTGACAGCCTTAATGATTACCGAACAGCAAAAAATGCAGACCATCATGGCCGACAGCATGCGCAGCCAGAATATGTATTATGAGCAAATGATTGACGCACAAAACCGTGCACGGCAGCAAAATGAACGTTTTGCCGGAGAAGCGCGAGATACAAAAATTACCGGCAACGGCAACACTATGGGGCACTTCCGGGAGGGTTAAAATGGAATTAGATTTAATACTACAAACTTTTGAGCAGGCCTTTACGCAGAATATAGGTGCCGTTATGGGACTTGTACAAAACACTATGTATATTCTTTTGACGATTGATTTTGTATTGTCGGTATTAATTGCATTACTCGGTAACGGCAATATGCTGCAAATCCTCATCGAAAAAATCCTGAAATACGGTTTTTGGGTATGGTTTTTCCGCATGTCGCCAACTATAATCAATAACATTGCCGACAGTATGGCTCTCATTGGAGCGTCCATCGGTGGTGACGCATCGATTATACAATCGCCAAGTGCAATAATGGAACGGTGCCATTCGCTGATACAGCCTATTTGGGCATACGCAACTGAAAACTCGTTGTCGATTATGGATTTAAACATTGGTCAGTTTTTGACTTTGTGCTTTGTTATTGTTTTTATTTTTATTTGCCACTTAATTATTACGGTGCAAACCTGCGTAACATATCTTGAGTTTTACGTTGTGAGCGTGCTGGCGATAGTTCTTATTCCGTTTGGAGTGAATAAATATACTTCTTTTTTGTCGGAAAAGGCAATCGGAGCCATTCCGGCGGCCGGCATAAAAATTGCTGCAATGCAGGCAGTTTTGGGCGTAACAACGCAGGTATTAAATAACATCACCATACAAGTGGAAACGAGCGATTTATATTCGTTTACGGGCGTTATGGCCACTTGCGGCATTTGCGCTTTTGTTTGTTGGCAGATACCGTCCATGGTGTCCGGGCTGCTTGCAGGCTCGCCGAGCCTTACAGCCAGCACAGCAGCCAGCAATGCTGCCGCGTTTAGCAGCGGTGCTGTTACCGGTGCCAAAATAGCAGGCAGTACGGCAGTTAGCGGTGCGAAAGGTGCTGTTGGTGCAGCACGTGCAGCGTCATTAATAAAACAAAAATTCATTGACAAAATTAGGTAGTAAGGTTATAATTACCGCGACAACTTAATATGTCCCACCTTTAAGGTACGAAATTTTCAATTTTTGTGTTACTTTAGGATTGGGGCGGGGGGCGTAACCCCTTTTATTTTACAGTTTTTTACCAAAACCCTGCGGCTTATAAGTTGCAGGGTTTTTGGTTTTAAAAGGCAACAAAAAAGCCCTGATACCTTTAAGAACAGGAAAACGGTATCAGAGCCTCCCACTAAATGAATTATAACGCACAAAACTAATGCAGTCAAACTTTTTATTGTGCTACTTATTTCAGCACTTGCCACGCGAAATTATAGCATAAACTCTTAAAAAAACAAAGTTTATGCTATTGAAAGCACAAACTTTGAAATCTTTTATTGTTCATCCATTTTCATCACCGGTATATTTATTGTTTGGGTTTTCGTAAATTAAAATGCCGTCTTTTTTTATGCCTTTGATTAGGTAATCATCTAATTTTCTTTTGGTTACAGGTTCTAAAACTATATCTACTTCTTTGTGTAATGCTTTCTTTAAATCTATGAAAAGGGCACTTAACTGAAATAGACCTCGCATTTTGCCGCGTTTAACATAAAAATCATAATCGCTGTCAGGTTTGGCGTCACCGCGCGCCTGCGAGCCAAAAAGATAAACGGCTTCAAGCCCATATTTATCGGCTATTGGGGCTACAATCTGTTTTAATTCTTCTAAATCGAATGTTTTATTATATTTATCTGAACTTAATTCTGCCTGTGTTACTTCCATTGCCTTCACCTGCCTGTAAATACGGTTTTGCAGAGTATCGTTAAATATATTATACTAAAGTTGGCAGTTAATTTATAGGAGTTTTACTATGGCTATTTTAATAAGCCGGTGATAACATGAAACAAACAGTAGAAATGGAAAAATGGCTTGCAAAACGCAGGGAAATTCTACAAAATACTAAGCCGGAATACCGGCCGCGCACAATGGAACGCCCTTTAAAATTCCGTTCAGCGGAAAAACGGCGTGCTTTGGCGAAGGCTTGTAAACGTGCGTGGGACGATGCTGTTAAAAGCGGCAAAATAGTTAAATCCGGAAACACATATAAAGTAAATGATTTGCAGAACACGGCTGATGAATATTTAACGATAGCAGCGCAATTAAGTGCTGAAAGCGGCAGCAATATTGTTATTGCTGGCAGCTCTGCCGTTAGATTTTACAGTGCAAACAGTTATTTAAACACTACACTTGAACTATTTGCCGAAAATACGGAAACGGTATCAACGGCTCTGAAAAGTGCCGGTTTTAAAAGCGATGCAAAAGGCTGCTGGAACAGTGATAACTCTGTTATACAAATCTGTTTTATAGGAGCTGAAAACGATAAAATGTATAAAGAAACAGATAAAATAATAACGCCTTTAGGCACCGTTTTTATAGCCAAAAAAGAAGATATTATATTACAGCGTATAATTGACGGCGTGGATTATGAAAACACTTCCGAATGGGCAGAATACCTGCTTTTTACCCATTTTGATGATATTGATATGGAGTATTTGCAGATGCAGGCCGATATGTTAAACCGTGTTTTATCTGATGTGAAAGTTCACGAAATGAAGCAGTATTTTTGGTCTATATTGGATAGTTTGAAAGATAAGAACAAGTAAAATTTTTAAAGAGGTGCTATTATGGGTTTTACAACCAGCGCATCGCAGACATGCCAGGTACGCTCATCAATCAGAACTATAACTGAATTACCATATCAAACGATGGCAGCCATTTTTAAAAACGAAATTCCATATAACGAAAAAGAACATAAACTTTACTTTTTAGGCTTTTTTGAAGAATGTTGGCCGGAGTTAATTAAACGTTTCATGGCAGAACAGGGTATTGAAAGACAGCAAATTATAGATTTATTTTATAAATTACCGCAATGGCGCGGCGAACTTTACGACTTTAAGAAAGCATTAAAGAATGGTGAATTTTAAATAAAAGCATACAAAAATACTTTACCTTTTCTATAAACCGTGCTACAATATGCTTGACAAAGGAATGATATGTGGAGACATGTGAGATGACTCCAAACGAAAAGCCCCGGAGTGCCAGCTCCGGGGCTTTTCTATTCCCAATTATGGACGCGGAAGGGCTTAACTCCGCAGGCTAGTTACCACTATTCGTCACTGTCTAACCATTTGATGATGTAGTGACAAGCTACACCAGCCGCGACGGCGACAAGGAATGATATGATTGGTGAAGACAAGCGAGATACCCCCTTTCCGTACCAGTATGGGGGCGGTAACCATTGTATTATAGCATACCTGTGATAAAATGAATATACGCCGTACTGCTCAAACAATAAGCGGAGCGAGTAACGGCTCCCAGATGCAGAATTGCAAAAGCCCGGCTGGAATATACCGGCCGGGCTTTTGCATGGGTGTCGAAATGCTTGTTTTCGGTTTGATAATGCTACGGTAGTAGCAAATATATTATATCATGCCGTACGGAAATGTAGTAGAATATATACGAAAAATACAAAGGGAGCTGATAATATGGGATTAGAAAAAGCAATCGCCCACGGCAAAGAACACCGCAAACCATACCGTGATTCACGTGCTGTTTCCGGAGAATGCAGAAAAAGGTAAAAAATTGCCGTATAAAGCCGTTTAAATAAGTAAGGCATATGTTTATACCAATCTGCAACAAAAAAAGCATACAGCGGCATTTACGGCTGCATAAAAAGCATATTCGTTTGAATGTATTAGTCTGTAAAAATATTGGTTTCTTGTAGATTAAACACATATGACATATTAAACACAGTGAACGTATAAGAAATAATATAAAAATCGTAAGACAAAATGGGGACTAATTCTAATTGAATGAATTGAAAATATATGAAAAGGTTTACAAAATTTACGCATTATACAGCAAAATTCTGCATAAAATGAAGGAATATTACACATAAAAACGTTAATTTTAATATTGTTAAAACTCCTAAGCGGTAGGTCGGCAGTTCGAATCTGCCCGGGATCACCAGTAAATATGCGCACTTGCAGATTTTCGCAGGTGCGTTTTTTATTGATTTTGCAGCGTTTTTAATTTTTCTTTTCTCGGTCAACTGCTTGTTTGAGACCGGGAGAATTTTATGCGCTGCAATGTTATATCCTGCAAAGAAGAATAGAACGGTTTCCACGCCTCTGCTAAGAAAAATTGTAGCTGTGCTAATTGGATTTTTAGTCTTCACCTCCAGGCGAGAGCAGCGCAGCCAGGGTATTTTCCAGTTCCAGCGACTGCCGAAGCTACTCAACCAGAGCCACCAGATCCAATCCTTTGAGCATAGAGTGGATTCAGCTGAGGAAGCTCATGAAATCGGGATGCAGTTGGCAAAAGAAATATTGGGTGGCAAGTATGAGTTTGTACTTAGCTCTCATATTGACAAGGGACATATTTACAAGTATCTGATTTTCAATGCGGTCAGTTTCACCGACCACACGCACTACCATTCCAATAAACGTAACTACTACGAGATGCTCTGGGCCAATGACAGGCTGTGTCGAGAACACGGCCTGTCCGTCGTCGTCCATGGCAGTGACAAGGGCAAGAGCTACATTGAGCATTAGGCCGCACAGAACGGCACTAGCTACAATGCTAAATTGAAAGTCGCCATCGACCGGTTGATCCCTACATCCTCCAGCTTGGACGATTTGTTTACCCAGTTGTAACGGGAAGGATAGGAGATCAAGCGAGGAAAGTATATTTCCGATAGAGAGCGGAATCAAGAGCGGTTTACCGGGCTCAAAACCATGGACGCCGATTACACGGAAGAAACCATTGCCTCTCAGATTACCGGAGCTCCCCGCCCCTCCAAGCAGCCACAGAGCGTAGCGAGAGGGTCAGCCTGCTCATTGACATTCAAAACAATATATCAAGACCCAGGAGAATGCTGGATACCAGAGATGGGCAACCATTGAGAATCTGAAACGGGAAGTACCGCCATAAAATTTCTCATCGAACACGGTATCGGTAGCCATGAGAAATTGGTGAAACGGTGCGATGCCGTTGCCGCTATCATCAATAGGGAGGTACGGAACAGCGGATCTACGAACTTGCCTTCCTGGGAAAGCAGCTCGACACCTATCACAAATTGAAGCCCGTCTATGACCGATACAAGGCATCAAAGGATAAGGAAAAATTCTTCAGTGGGTTTGAAAGCGAGAGCATCTTGTTTGAGGCGGCAGCTGAAGAGATCAAGAAGACTGGACTTGCCAGACGTCCTTCCTCCGAAAAACTGAAAGTAGAACGGGATAGACTTACCGCCCACAAGACTGTACTTCAAGCGGAACTGCGGAAGATACAGCGGGAGGAAAAGAAGTATGATTCCTGTCAACGAAATGTGGAAGCCATACAGAAAGAGTCTAAGAGCGCTCAAAAACTAAAGATTAAAGAACTGTTATGATTTCTCATAATATATTGAAACAAAAGCATATACAAATTTGGATTGGCGATTGCAAATGCTATAGCAGGTGCTATAATATTTACTAGGAGGGCAACTATATGGAATTTGGCGTAATTGTAAAACTAGTTCGTAATGAGTTGAGTTTAAGTCAAGAACAACTAGCACGAGAATTAAATATAAGTTTTTCTACAATAAATCGCTGGGAAAATGGGAAATCGCAGCCTAGTAAAATGGCCAAAGAGTTATTTTTTTCTTTTTGTATAAGCCGAAATATCGATCCTGAACTTTATGTAAGGGGGAAAAATACAGATGATTAATATCTCCTTACAAAACATGGATTGTCTTAAAATTGAAGATAAATGGAATTTTAGCAATGACACTGAGTATCTGATGCATACGATTCATACCTACCCTGCTAAATTTCCAGCTTTTATTGCAAAAAAAGCTTTTGACTATGCAGAAGTGGAAGGCGTTACTATAAAAAAAGTTGCAGATATTTTTTGCGGGTGTGGCACAGTTGCACTTGAAGCCGAAATTCATAACAAGGATTTTTGGGGGTGTGATATTAATCCGGTTGCCACGCTAATTGCAAAAGTAAAAAGCGAAAGATACGATATAGCAATAATAAAAAACTTTTTTTCGCTTATCAGTAATACCTACAAAGAGTCTGAGATTTCTGAAACAATTTATGATAACGCAAACGAACGATTAAAGTATTGGTTTACACCAAAAAGCTATGCTCAGTTGTTCAGGTTAAAGTCCGCTATAGAAAGTAATGTTCATGACGAAAAATACTTGAATGCATTTTATTGCCTTTTTTCGTCTATTTTGAAATCTTGTTCTAAATGGCTCACGAAATCTATTAAACCTCAAATCGATCCCAACAAAAAAGAACTGGTTGTTTGGGATACATTTGAACTCCAATACAATAAATTTGTACATGCTATCGAGCAAATAAACATTCTCGACAATTTGGACTCTTCTATCGTAATTCGAAATGAAAACTTTTTAGAGGCTAACGATATACCATATGTTGATTTGATTATCTCTAGCCCTCCGTATGTTACATCTTATGAGTACGCTGACCTTCATCAGCTTTCTTCACTTTGGTTGGGATACACGGACGACTATCGTGAGTTGCGACGTGGTTCCATCGGAAGCTTATATAATAGTCAAGATTATACCATTGATATTGACTTGCTTAATTCTGTTGGAAAGAGAATAGTAACGGAACTCATTGAAAGTCAAAGATCGACTGCAAAAGTTCGTTCTGTGGCAAGATATTATATAGATATTCAACATGCTATAGAAAAGTGCTCTTGCATGTTAAACAACGGCGGGATGGCTTTGTTTGTTGTGGGAGATACAGAGTATAAAAGCGTAAAAATAAAGAATTCGGAGCATTTAATTCAAAGTTTATTAAACGAAGGATTTAGTGATATAAAAGCTGCAAAACGTAGAATTTCAAATAAACTTCTTACACCTTATCGTGATAAATACGGGAGATTTTCTTCAGATAAAACCAGTCGAACAATTTATCATGAAGAATATATTATTAGCGGAAGGATGTGGCGCCAGTGAGTGAGCAATTAAAAATTCGACCGTATGCCCGTTTGCTAACTATGTTGGGCGATCAATTGATTAAGAATGAGCTTATTGCTCTTGTAGAATTGATTAAAAACTCATATGATGCTGATGCATCTTGGGTAAAAGTTAGCTTCCTCAATTTTACAGAAGACTATTCTTTAACTCCGACTTCTAAGATCATAATTGAAGATGATGGTTGCGGAATGAACGCAGACATTTTGCGGAAACATTGGCTTAATCCAGCAACACCAGATAAACTGAAAAGAAAGGCTGAAAACCCCAAAACGCAGAAAAGTCGTATCCTCCAAGGCGAAAAAGGGATTGGCCGTTTTGCTATATTTAAATTAGGGAAAAAGATTACAATAACAACGAGAAGACAAAAACAGAATTTGGATGGGAGCTTTATTGATCAAGGCGAAGAAATCGAAAATGTTCTCACCTACGATTTCTCTCAATACGACAGCGATTTCCTTTCTGAGGCAGGAGAAGAAAAAGAGCTTTTCCTTGAAGAACTAACTGTGGATTTGGTACAGCGCGCTCCAACATCTATAGTAAAAAAGGATGTTGTGCTGGGAGCAACCCGAAAAAAAAGAAACCCGTATGGAACTATTATCGAAATTACTGATCTTAAGACTAAATGGTCGGTTGCTCGCGTTAATCGTATCCAACAAAATATAGGAAAGTTACAGCCTATTTTTTCTGAAGAGGATGCAGCTGACTTTAGTGTATGGATATATAAGGATTCAGTTTTAAATGTATCCAATGACAGTTATAAAAGAGAATTGAACAACTGCTTGGAAAACAAATCGGTTCTGAAAGTAACTAATGGTCGATTTACTTGCGGAGAGAATACTATAACATTTGATCTCAATGGAAATTTGATCCATTTAAGCTTTAATGATCCGGATATACGAGGGTTAGCACAGTTCAAAAAATTTAAAGAGTTAGAAGAAAAAGGTCAAGAAATAGAATGTGGAAGTTTTAATTTTGAGTTTTATATTTTTGATTTCAATGTTGACTCTGAAAATTTAGCTAAATATTATCTGAGTAAGGATGAAAAAAGTGTTATCAAAGAACACCAAATCTATTTGTATCGTGATAATGTACGTGTTATGCCTTACGGGGATCCTGAAGACGACTGGTTAAGAATAGATATGGCTCGTGGCACGGTACGTGCAGATGAGTATTTGAGCAACGATCAAGTCGTTGGTTGTGTATATATTTCACAGGAAGAAAATCCCAATTTGAAGGATAAAACAAACCGTGAGGGGTTAATAGAAGAAGGTCGTGCGCTTGAAGATTTTATAGGCGTATTGCAAATCATATTACGGTATCTTCGTAAAAAGCCATTTGCACAGTATTTAATTGATAAAAAGCGTAGAAATGAAATTGATCAGATAAAGCGCGGACGTCCCTCTGAATTAATTGAAGCAGCAAAAAAGCAGTTTAGCGATGACGAAAAGGCTTTAAAGTTTTTCAAAAGCTTTGAGCGAAGCTATGTGAAGGAAAAGCGCACATTTGAAGATCGAATTCATAAGACTGAAAATCTTGCAGCCATTGGTCTCTCTATTGAGACAGCATCGCATGATGTGATGTTGCTAATTGGAAAAGTTGTTGAACAGCAAGAGTCGCTTATAAAAGAATTAATGTTAGACGAAGAGATAGATCGTGAAACGCTTATTTCTCGGCTTACACTTATTCGCGGAACAATATCGATGATTCAGTCTCAGATGAAGGATGTTCAATTGTTGTTCCCGTCAACAAAATCTAAGACAAAAAGCATTGATTTAAAAACAATTCTCGATAAAGTTCACAATCTATACAAGCGCGCATTTAGAGAAAATCATATATCAGTAGATTATGATATGACGACATGCCCTTTAGTGGTAAAAACAACAGATGCTGTACTTCTACAGGTGTTCATTAATCTTTTTGATAATGCATTGTATTGGTTAAAAACAGTAAATGGTGATCGGAGAATTTTGATTACTCTTGATGGAAATCAGCAAAGATTGATTTTTTCCGATAGTGGTCCAGGAGTAAAGCCTGAAGATATAAATTATATTTTTGAAGCTTTCTATTCAGGCAAAGGCGAAGAAGGTCGAGGCCTTGGTCTTTATATCGCAAGACAACTCTTGGATAGATATGATTACTCTATTACGTTAGCTGAATTTTCAAAAGATCGTCTTTTAAAAGGAGCTAACTTTGTACTAGAGTTCGTTAAAGAGGGCTAATGATATGGAAATTGAAAAACTCTTTAATGGAATTGCTGTAATTGTCGATAATGAAATTGAAGATAAAGATTCAGCAGTTTATAAAATCAAGACACTAATCGAAGCTAAAAGTATTCCAGTTGCGGTATTTTCCGAAATACCGCAACTGGAAACAATTCCCTCATTAGCCAGTGCTTCATTTATTATCCTTGATTGGGATTATACAAACTCAAAACTCGATGTCGAAGAAGGGGAACGGGTATCCATTCCAAATGCGTTAGCTGACAGTGAAGAAGAAAGATTAATAGAATTTATTGAAAAATTACAGAGTGATATTTTTGTACCAATTTTTATCTTTACCGCAAAGTCGCCTCAAGTTGTCGAGGATAGGCTAAAAGAGGCAAATTTATGGGATGATAAAAAGATAAATCGTATTTTTATAAAACAAAAAACAGAGGTGGATTCAGAAGAAACTCTTTTCTCTTCCATTGCAGAATGGGTACAAAAAATGCCGTCTGTATATGTGCTAAAAGAGTGGGAACATGTATTAAGAACAGCAAAAAATACGATGTTTAATGAATTCTATACCTACTCTTCAAACTGGGTTCAAATTATTTGGGATATGCTTAAAGAGGATAGCATTGAAAATCAGGAAGAGTTTGGGGGATTTGTTACTCGAAGCCTTCTAAACAGAATTAGAGGATATTCTTTTGAGGAAACGGCTATTCAATCTCGAGAGGAAATAAAAAACGATGAATTAAGAAAAGTTGTAGAGGGTGAACGATACCTGACATATGAAGAGCAACCCGAACAGGCATATACTGGAGACTTGTTTAAAGATGGATCAAAGTATTACCTAAATATAAGGGCACAATGCTCAATGTCACGAAAAAATGCCGATGGTAATTACAATCCTGCGGTGTACTGTATTAGAGGCAAAAAACTTCGAAACAAAGATATAATTTCAGAGGATATTCATCTTAGTGCCGAAGAAGAATTAGTCTTTAGCGCAACGGAGCGCGTTTCTTTAGATAAGATGCGCGAAATTTGTAAAGATACAGAAAAATTGATGAAGTTTAATCGAAAATTTAGTAAGCATCGAAATAGCATTTTCTTCCGTAAAGGGACAATTCTTGAGCGCGATGATAAAGTAATTGTTGGCTGTATAGCAGGAGAACAAGCCATCCAGTTTGAAATGGATTTGGAAGTTTTCAGTTTTAATGATATGAAAGGTAAGCGTATAGGCAGAGTATTGCCACCATACATAACTAAAATTCAACAAAAATGTGCAGCTCATATGGTCCGCGAGGGTATAACTCCATTACCTAAAGAACTGTTTATTTATTTTAATGAATGAAGAAAATTGTCTTATTCGATGAGTCCTCAATATTTCATTTTGTTTTCTAATATGGATTTGAAAATTAATGATGTCTATTATTTTAAAACAAAAAGAGGAAGTGCCTCGTAATCAGGTCGTTTGGATATGATGACGGGGCGTTCCCTCTTTGTTTAGTAAAAGGTGAAAATCAAGCCTATCTCCTATGTAGAAATATCTTGACGCCATACATATAAAAACTCTCCCTATACAGAAAAGCCACAACAGACGGTGTCTTTGCCCATTTTGAACCATAATTTCCGCACTTTTTGGAACGGTAGGATAGATAGTGATGACAGGACCGTACCACTGCCCGGAAACTTTGCTTGCAGGGATGGACACAACCCTTGCAGAGCTTGTTGTACTGATGTCTGCTGTTCTAGCCCAGGAAAAACGCTCATTCTAGGCGCTATTTCTTACTCCGATTCATAAGTTGCCCAGCTCAGGAGGCTACTTATGCGGGGCGGGTTTGTCCGGACCTTTCCGTTCCGCAAACTCACGTTTTGTATCCTCTAGCTTCTCCAGGATAGAGGGCTTTTTCTCCGGCGTGATTCTGCGCGCCTCGGCATGGGTCTGTTCCAATTTCTCCTCACGGCGGCCGTTGTTGATGATACTGTCGATCATCCTATAGTTGTCCTATAGGGTCATTTTCGCCGTGTGCAGCGGTTTTTTCGGCTGCACGGGAACGGACACGAGTTGCCCATTGATGCTGCGAACAGTACCGAGCACTTGAATTGCTCGGTATACTTCTGGAACATGTCTGGGGCAGGAAGGCAAAACTCTCCAGTCCTAGGCCCGCCACCAGAAAGCTGCCTGCCACAATTTCGTAAATATCCCCATGCTCGTACCAAAGGGAACGGTTCGGGTCCAGACCAATGAGCTTGCCTTCTTCGTTCAGCACCATCCCCACCGGATCGTCAAAGGGATAGGAGGCGGCAATATCACTATCCACCTTCGCTTGCAGCGCATGGAGACCGGGGCGATCTCCTTTGCATATGGTTCCTTCATGAGCTTTACCATGAGGACAGTCAGTTTCTCCGGCTCAGTATGCTCGGGGCGTCTCCGCTGGGGATGGCAAAGGCGCGGCTGCCGTTAAACATTATGAGATACTTCTCGTCCTCGGACTCGTGGAGGCAACCGTTATCTGGTTGCCTCCATCTGTTATGCGCTTTAGCGATGGTTCTGAGCGACAAAGGAGCGAAAGAAGAACAACCACCAGCTATGTGATATGCACCCAAAAAGTTGGACATAATAATTAAGCTGTACGTGGTGGAGATGTCAAGCTTTTGTGGACACAAAGTTAAGGTAATTATGTGAATTTTGTTCTTCAAATTGGGTAGGAGAAATATAACCAAGGGAAGAGTGCATTCGTTTAGTATTATAGTATAATTCAATATATTTAAAGACTTCTTTTTGAGCTTCTTCAGGTGTTTCATAATGAGCATCCCGAATAAGCTCTATTTTTATGGTTCTGTAAAAGGACTCCATTAAAGCATTATCATAAGGGTTTCCTTTTCTGCTTTCGCTATGAATAGCTTTCTTAGATTTCAGAAGCATTTGAAAATTTCCGCTAGTAAATTGACTACCTTGATCTGTATGGACAATTAATCCTGATTTCGGGTGTTCTTCGTGTTTGTTTTGCTGATTATATTTTTTATATTTATAGTTAGTACCTTTGGGGCACAATCCCATAAGCCGCATTAAGCGTGAAACCCGCTTTCGGTTTACTTTTAATCCTTGTATTTCTAAAACTTTAGCAATACGCACAGAACCATACCGTCCTTTGTGTTCATCAAATATTTTTTGTATTTCTTCGCTAATTACTCTATTTTCTATATTTCTGGCAGATGGCTTATGGGAAAGATAATTATAATAGCCTGACCTTGATACCTTTAAAATTTTGCAGGCCTTCTTGATGTTTAAAGAATTTTGATGTTCTTTAATATATTGAAATCTTATATATTCTTTTTCTTCAAGAAGGCCTGGTATTTTTTTAACAGATCTAACTCTTTTCTTAGCTCCAGATTTTCTTGTTTTAATTTTTTTATCTCATATTGATAAGAATAAAGTGCAGTTCCGTGACCCGGAAATGCACTTTCTCCATATTCTTCATATTCACTTATCCAACGGTATAAAGTATTGTAATGTATAGATAGTTCTTTGGAAACTTCTGAAACGGTCATATTATCTTCGATAACCAATTTTACAGCAGCAATCTTAAATTGATTATCAAAAGTTTTGAGTGTCATAAAGTAGACTTCCTTTCACTAAATTCTTTTAACTTCGTGTCTACTTTATTGTACCATGTCCAAAGCACCTCCAAAAGTTTTTGTCTAACTTTTGGGGTGCAGTTCACCGGCGGTTTTGATTTTTGTAATTTCCCGAGGCGTTAGGTCAATTGGTGCAACGTGGGTGCAACGGAAATTTTAAAAGCAAAATAAATATTGCTGTTTGATTTACAAACCTTTTTTCGCTTTAACCATAGACATCGCTAAGTCAGCCGCTGCAATAACAAACCCCCGCCGGAAGTTTATGCTTCAAGCGGGGGTTATCGTTCAATGCAAAGTATCAGTAAATTTTATTTTGCTGTTTTCAGTTCGGTCCAGTAACGGTCGTACATGGGCAGTGCATCGCCGATATCAATCAGCCATTCGCCTTTGTCGATGTTATCCATACCGATTTTCAGCATCGGGTCATTTTTAAATTCTTCGCTGTGGAATTCCTGAGCTTTTTCGTTCGGGTCATTGTAGCCGATGTATTCATAGTTTTTAGCGCTGATTTTCGGGTCATAGATAAAGTTGATGAATTTTTCGGCCAGTTCTTTATGTTTTGCGCCTTTGGGGATAGCAAAGGTATCAGCCCAGATGGTAGCGCCTTCTTTAGGTACTACAAAGCCGATATTGGGGTTGTCTTTCAGGGTGTAGCTTGCGTCACCGGTCCACATAGTGCCAATCCATGCTTCTTCGGCAATGAATTTTTGTTTAATGGTATCGGTATCGAAAGCAAGTACGTTAGGTGCAAGTGCTTTCAAATCCTGGAAGGCTTTTTCAACCTGTGCAGGGTCGGTGCTGTTGTTGGAGAAGCCGTTTTTCTTTAATGCCATGCCGATGGTTTCGCGGCTGTCGTTTAAAAGAATCAGGCGTCCTGCATATTCAGGGTTCCACAAATCTTCCCAGCTGTCGGGAATGTCTTTAACATAGTTTTTGTTGTAGGCAATGCCGGTAATGCCCCAGGTGTAAACGAGGGAATGGTCGCCGGTGGGGTCATAAACCGGTGCTTTTAAAGTGCTTACAATGTTTTTGGCGTTGGGGATGTTGTCCATGTTCATTTTTTCCAGCAAATCAAGTTTGAGCATGGTTGCAACCATATAGTCAGAAGGCTGGATTACATCGTACTGTGCTCCGCCGGCCTGAATTTTAGCCAGAAGTTCTTCATTGTTGGCAAATACGTCGTAATTGACCTTACAATTGTATTGCTTTTCAAATTCGGCAATTACCTCCGGGTCAAAATTGTCGGCCCAGCTAAAGAGGTTGAGAACCTGCTGTTCTCCTCCTGCCGCTGCATCTTTCTTTTCTGTGTCACCTCCGCAGCCTGTCAGGAGAAGGGCCATGGTCAGTACGGAAACGAGAAAGACCAAAAGTTTTTTCATTTTGCAAATCATCCTTTCTTTATTTGGTTTTATTGAACCGATTTACGGCATCAATCTTTGTTTTTGCTGCTGTGCTGCGGCTGTAAAATCTGCGCAATTACAATCAGCGAAATGGTTGCGAACATTAAGAGGGTGGAAAGGGCGTTAATTTCCGGGGAAATGCCGCGTTTTACCATTGCGTAAATATATAGCGGCAGCGTAGTGGAGTTAGGCCCGGCCACGAAGAAGCTGATGATAAAATCGTCAATGGAAAGGGTAAAGGCAATCAGCGCGCCGGCGATAATACCGGGCATGGCAAGCGGCAGGGTAACGTAACGGAAGGTTTGAAACGGCGTTGCGTACAAATCCATGGCTGCCTGCTCAAGTTCATGGCGCATGCCTTCAAGCCTTGCGTTAACGGTAATTACCACAAAGGAAAGGCAGAAGGTGATGTGCGCTAAAATAAGCGTAACTTTACCGAGCGGAACCTGCGTCTGTGCAAACAGCACCAGAAGGCTCAGGCCCATAACAATTTCCGGAATCAGTATAGGCAGATACAAAAGCCCGTTAATAACCGGTTTGCATTTATACTGATAGCGGTTGAGGGCGATGGCGGCAATTGTGCCGAGCACGGTGGAAACAACGGTGCTGATAACTGCGATAAACAGGCTGTTCATAAGGGCTTCCAGTACGCGTCGGTTTTGGAACAGCGAAGCGTACCAGTCAAGCGTAAAGCCTGTCCATACAGCGTTAATACGCGATTCGTTAAAGGAATACAGCGCAAGAATTAAAAGAGGCAGGTATAAAAAGGCCAGTATTACAAGCGAATAGGCCAGAAGAAGATGGCTACGCCACGTCTTTTGCATCTTTAGCCCCTCCTTCCTGCGACTGCAAAGCCTTGTAGTAAAGTATAATCAGCACAAGGCTCATTACTGCCAGCACAATGGAGAGCGCGGAGCCAAAAGGCCAGTCGCGCGCTGCCAGAAACTGGTTCTGGATGAGGTTGCCGATAAGGGCGGATTTGGCGCCGCCCATAACGTCCGGCACAACGAACATGCCGAGCGAGGAAATAAACACTAAAATTGTGCCTGCGGCAATGCCGGGCATTGTCAGCGGCAGGGTAACCTTGCGGAAAGCCGTCATCGGCGATGCGCCAAGGTCGGAGGCCGCTTCAAGCAGGCGCAGGTCAAGCTGCTCTATGGAAACGTAAATCGGCAGTACCATAAAAGGCAGCAGGGCGTAAATCATACCCAGCATTACGGCCGCGTCGTTGTACAGCATCTGAAGTGGCTGCTCAATAAGCCCCAGTTTCATTAAAAAGGTGTTTACCACACCCTGCGTGCGCAGAATGATAACCCACGCATAAGAGCGGATTAAAAAGTTAATCCAGAAAGGTATCATCACGAGAATCAGCCCCGGCTGCTGCCATTTTTTAGGCAGGCGAGCAATAAAATATGCCAGCGGGTAGCCCATGATGATGGTGGCAACGGTAGTAATAACCGCTACTATCAGAGTGTCGGCAAAAATCTGCAAATATAAAGGTTCTAAAAAGCGCAGATAATTTTTTAGGGTGAATTCAAAAATTATTTGTCCGTAAGGCGTGCGCCCGGCAAAGGAAACGGCAACTACGATGAGAAGCGGGATAACGAAAAAGATGCTTAACCAGAGCATTGCCGGGGCAACCATCAGTTTTCCGTTTTTCATCGCGATACTTTCACCTCGTCTTTTTTATACCACCAAATGCCTACGCGCTCATCGGGAGTCCAGCGTTTAACATCGTCAAAATACTGGTAGGCCACAACGGTCTGGTTGGAGTTATCCAGACGGATAAATACTTTATCAATGGTACCGTAAAACACAACGTCTACAACGGTTCCGTAATAACCGGGTTCCGGGTGCTGTTTTTCTGCCTGTTCGTCCTCGTATTCCGGGCAGAGGTTGAGCTTTTCCGGGCGGATAACAAGAGTTTCGTTTTCCGTTTCAAAAAAGTTGCTTTCGCCGATAAATTTGGCGACAAAGCGGGTGTTGGGGTAATGGTAAATCGTATCCGGGTTGTCGTCCTGTTCGATAACGCCTTTATTCATAACCACAATGCGGTCGCTCATGGTAAGCGCTTCTTCCTGGTCGTGCGTTACATAAATGAAGGTAAGGCCAAGGCCGCGCTGTAAATTCTTAAGTTCCAGCTGCAAATTTTTGCGCAGCTGGTAATCGAGCGCGCCCAGCGGCTCGTCCAGTAAAAGCACTTTCGGGTTATTTACAAGGGCACGGGCGATGGCTACGCGCTGCTGCTGGCCGCCGCTCATCTGCTGCGGACGGCGGTTGCGGAATTCTTCAAGCTGCGTAAGGTACAGTACCTGCGCTACACGTTCCTTTTGTTCTTCGGCGGGTACTTTTTTCATCATCAGCCCAAACTTTATGTTTTCCTCAACAGTCATGTGAGGGAATAATGCGTAGTGCTGAAAAACCATATTGACATCACGTTTATAGGGCGGTTTATTGGTAACGTCTTCGTCATCAAGGAAAACCTTGCCGGTAGTAGGCGTATCAAGCCCCGCAATCATACGCAGCAAAGTGGTTTTGCCGCAGCCGGAAGGCCCTAAAAGCGTTAAAAACTCACCGTCATTAATGGTAAGGTCCAGCTTGGGGATGATGAGGTTATTGCCGTACTTTTTGGTAATTCCCTGCAAACGGATCATTTCTTCCATTTTTTTGTTGTCACAACCTTTCATAAAAAATTTTGTTTGCATGATACTAATATAATAATATCATATTATAAACAATTTTGTGTAAAAAAATCAATGCTTTTTTGAAAAAAATGCAGGAGAGGCAAAAAAAACAGAGAATATTAAACTTCATAAAGAATAATTTGGAAATTTTGCTGATTTTCATGAAAAATGCGTATTTTTTGCGGGGTGAAAAAATGCTGAGTAAAAAGTTTATAGAGTTTTTGTTTGAAGGTGCGCATATACAGCGGTGGAACGACCATATCCGCCCTAACGGCTTTACGGAACTGGACAAACAGGCGCATAAAATGATGATTTTGTATATTCTTGCCAAGTATGAGGAGCAGGACCACGGGGCAAAATTAAACTGGCGCGTGCTTATAGAAGGCGGTATTTTTGAATTTATGCACCGCATTATTTTAACGGACATCAAGCCGCCTATTTACCACGAGCTTATGCGTGTGCACGGGCGCAAGCTGAATGCCTGGATTTACAGCCAGCTTGAACGCCGCGTGCCGGAACTGGATGAAGTGTTTTTCGATAAACTTAAACGCTGGTTTGATTATCTGGAAGAAAACCGGCTGGAGAAAAAACTTTTGCGGGCGGCGCACTACCTTGCAACACAGTGGGAATTTGGCATTATTTACCATTTTAATCAGGCAATTTACGGCATAGACGCCACTAAAGCCGCCATTGAAAGCAATATCGAGGACCATTACGATTTGGCCGGCGTTCAGAAAATATCGCTGAAAGGCAAAACCAGCAAATTTATTGACCTTGTAGGGCAGCTGCGCTTTCAAAAACGCTGGGCGCAGTCGCCGCGCGTGCCGGAAACTTCCGTTATGGGGCATGTGCTGATAGTTGCCATTTTGGGATATTTTTGTGCGGCAGAGCTTGGCGCCTGCGATGAACGCATTGTAAATGATTTTTTGTGCGGCCTGTTCCATGATTTGCCGGAGGTGCTGACGCGCGATATTATTTCACCGGTTAAAACTTCTGTGGAAGGGCTTGACGATTTAATTAAAGATATTGAAAAGCGACAGGTTGCCGAAAAACTGCTGCCGCTGCTGCCGTGGGGCTGGCACGAGGAAATTATTTATTTTACGCAGAACGAGTTTACCAACCGCGTAATGCTTGACGGTGTTCCCACCGAGGTGAGCGAAGAAGAATTAAACGGCAAATATAATGTTGACGGGCATGGCTATAAAGCTGTGGACGGCAGAATGTTAAAAGGCTGTGACCATCTGGCCGCTTTTGTTGAAGCTTATCTTTCGACGGAATACGGCATAACAAGCAAGCATTTGCTTAACGGCATGGCCGATTTGCGTGAAAAGTATAAAAACAAAACCATTGCCGGCATTAATTTTGGCGCAGTTTATGATGAATTTCCGGAGCTTAAAACCAATTTATAAATTGAATGCAAGTTTATGAAAATTCAGTTTATAACCAAAAATAAGTGGACACTTGTATTTGCAAGAGTTATAATGAAGCTGAAAGCAGCTCTTTAGATATGCAATTATCTTGGACTGTACAATATATTATATTTAAGATTTTTAAAGGAGGCATGGATTATGAATTTATTTGAAATGGCGCAGATTCCGCTGAACAAAGCTATTGAGGTTATGAAGCTTGACCCGAATGCGGCGGCAATTATTGCCTGCCCGGAAAGAACTCTGGAAGTTTCCATTCCTGTAAAAATGGATGACGGCACTACCAAAGTATTTACCGGTTACCGCAGCCAGCACAGCACAATTATGGGCCCGGCCAAAGGCGGCATCCGTTATCATCAGAGCGTTAACATGGACGAAGTAAAAACTCTGGCTTTCTGGATGACCTGCAAATGCGCAGTTGCCAATCTGCCTTATGGCGGCGGCAAGGGCGGCATTATTGTTGATCCGTCCAAACTTTCGCAGGCAGAACTTGAACGTTTGACCCGCGGCTATATTGACAGAATCGCTCCCATTATCGGCGAAAAAATGGATATTCCTGCCCCTGATATGAATACCAACGCTCAGATTATGGGCTGGATGATGGATGAATACAGCAAGCTGAAAGGGCAGTATGAACCGGGCTTCATTACCGGTAAACCAATCTGCATTGGCGGCTCTTTGGGACGTACCGCAGCTACCGGCCGCGGCGTAATGGTTGCAGCAGGCGAAGCAATTAAAGCCATGGGCATTAAACCCGAAGAAGCAACCTGCGCAGTACAGGGCTTCGGCAATGTAGGCAGCTGGACTGCTAAACTCATTCACGACCTTGGCGTTAAAATTGTGGCTTTAAGCGATGTTTACGGCGCTATTATGAATGAAGACGGACTTGACCCGTACGAAGTTGAAAAACACGTACAGGAAACCGGCAGCGTAGTAAACTTCCCGGGCAGCAAAGCAATCAGCAACGCCGACCTTCTGGCAATGGAAGTTACCGTGCTTGCTCCGTGCGCAATGGAACTTCAGATTACCAAAGACAATGTGGCTGACGTTAAGGCAAAAATTATCGTTGAAGGCGCTAACGGCCCGACAACTCCGGAAGCTGACGAAATCCTTGATAAAAAAGGCATTCTGGTTGTGCCGGATATTCTCGCCAACGGCGGCGGCGTAACCGTAAGCTACTTTGAATGGGTTCAGTGCCTGTACCGTTATTTCTGGACTGAAGAAGAAGTTATTGATAAACAGACCCAGTTAATGATTGGTGCGTTTAAACAGGTATATGACACCGCTAAAAAATACGAAGTTAACATGCGTACCGCAGCTTATATCGTAGCTCTTAACCGTCTGGACGAAGCTATGAAATTCCGCGGCGCATATTAATAAGCGTTTTAAACTTCATTAAAATTTAATTGATTAATGGCAGTATTAAACCCCGGCAGCCGTTACTGCCGGGGTTTTGTGTGAATGCAGAGGGAGGATTTATGAAAGATTTGCAAAAGAGCTGCAAGATTGCTGTGGTACAGGCTGCTCCTGTATTGTTTGATAAAAAAGCCTGTGTGGAAAAGGCAGTGGCACTTATTAAAGAATGCGCTGAAAATAAGGCTGAATTAATTGTATTTCCGGAATTGTTTATACCGGGATATCCTTACGGAATGACTTTTGGTTTTACTGTTGGCAGCAGAAATGAAGCCGGGCGTAAAGACTGGCTGCGGTATTATGAAAACAGCATTGTTGTACCTGGACCTGAAACGGAGCTTTTGGCAAAGGCGGCAAAAGACGCAGGTGCCTGGCTCAGTATTGGCGTGTCTGAACGTGATGCCGTAACGGCAACGCTGTATAATACTAATTTATTCTTTTCGCCGGAAGGTGAAATTATTGTGCACCGCAAATTAAAACCTACCGGTTCGGAACGCGTGGTATGGGGCGATGCCGACAGAAACTATTTCCCGGTTGCCGAAACGCCGTGGGGGCCAATGGGCAGTATGATTTGCTGGGAAAGCTATATGCCGCTGGCAAGAGCCGCGCTTTATCAAAAAGGAATTACTCTGTATATTTCGCCAAATACCAATGATAATGATGAATGGCAAAGCACAATTAAGCATATAGCTATTGAAGGGCATTGCTATTTTATAAACTGCGATATGTATTTTACACGTGATACTTACCCGGCAGATTTGCAGGCACAGGGCGAAATTGCCAAACTGCCTGAAAAGGTGTGCCGCGGCGGCAGCTGTATTGTTGACCCTTACGGGCATTACCTTACAGAACCTGTATGGGACAAAGAAGCTGTTATTTATGCCGAGCTTGATATGAGTAAAGTAGCCGCCAGCCGTATGGAGTTTGATGTATGCGGCCATTATGCAAGGCCTGATCTTTTAAAACTGGTTGTTGAAGATAAATAGAACAAAAATACCTTCTGCCGCGTTTGGCAGAAGGTATTTTTGCTTTATACCGTATTATTAAATTATCAAGCAAAGAATAAATTCATGATAATCATAGCGCAGAGTGCGTTGAGAAGGCTGGCAAGCATTAAAAGCGGCCAATATTTTTTTGGTACATCGGCTACGCCTAAAAGCCTGCCCATATATTGCAGCTGTGCCCCAAGCAAAAAGAAGCAGGGCATCAAAATCGTAATGTGGCGTGCGTCAAGCATGCCGTTTGCTGCCATGTTGGCTGCAAGACCTACAGAAGCAGAACTGGAAAGCCAAGCAGTAAGCACTACCGTAACGGCTTCGCCTGGCAGTCCAAACAGTGTCATTGCCGGTCCGAAGACATTGCCTAAAAAACTCATAACACCAAGCAAATTGAGTATTTCTGCAACGGCATAAGCCATTAAGATGTTAGGTACAAGATTGTTGATTGCTATATTAAAACCCTTGCGGGCACCGATAACGAAAATATCAAACGGATTGCCGGATACGTTTTTTGCTTGAACGCCGTTACTCATTTTTAAAATCCTCCTTGTAAACAGTATTTAAAACAAAGCGCACAAACATGGCGCCGACAAATTTAAAAACAAACATCAGTAAAAAAGGTACAAGCAGCGGCACGGTTAAATAAGAAAACAGAGCAGAACCGATAGCAAAATAGTTGTTGATAAGTCCTGCACCGGAATATTGCCATGAGCCGATGATTGTAAGCTCTTTTTTTGTTATCAGGTCCTGGTCGTATAGTTCTTTGGTTAATGCCGCACCGGCATCTGTGCTTTGCAGGTCGGTAATCAGTGCCAGCCCGGTTAAACCCGGTACGCCGAGCAATGGTCGCAGCAATGGTGTTAAAAGTTTGTGGGCAGCTTTAATAGCTCCGTAGTGCGATAAAACTTCAAGACAGCCGATTGCCAGCATTACGCTTGGCACAAGTGACAGCGCAAACATAAAACCGCCGCGTGCACCCAGCCCACCGGTGCCGACAAATGTATCCTTGCCAAGCGTTTTAACGGTGCCGAATTTGCCTATCAGTGTACTGAAGTCAAATGCGCTGAGCCATTTCATACCGTCAAAGCCGGTCATTATCCCGGAAAAGAATAAAATTGCAGCGGCTAAGGAAATAAAAGCCTTTGGCCCTACACGCCATTCTTCGGAATCAAAGTTAGTGAGTTTTTTCTCATTTTTCTCCATAATGCCCTCCTATCAAACAACA